>Ga0247611_10000840_pt1 | contig 59169 bp, 69 predicted proteins | sample 177DNAGHGhighgp2_FD_192422 | JGI IMG/M metagenome (GOLD analysis project Ga0247611, IMG submission 192422) | Sheep rumen microbial communities from Palmerston North, Manawatu-Wanganui, New Zealand - 1770 DNA GHGhigh gp2 | ecosystem: Host-associated > Mammals > Digestive system > Stomach > Rumen... | reverse complement strand
ATAAAAAAACTCTTGACAATCATTAAGAGATGATTTAATGTATAACCATAATAAATGATTGTTGAAAGGTTAATAAAATGAAGTTTGAAGAAATAATCAAAGATATTAAGAAAGGTAAAATATTTACTGATGGAGTAAATATATATCGTTATAAAAAAATGTTTGTAGAACGTTTAGAATTAGATTTAAAATATGATGATCGTAGAAAACCATATTGGACAGGTAGAAATTCTACTATTTCATTAGAAACACTTTTCCATAATGATTGGAAAATTGTAGAATCAAAAAATGAATTAAATCAGTTTATTTCTGAACATATAAGATTATAAAAAATTTTTTAAAAAGTTCTTGACAATTAAAAATTATGCATTATATTATAATCATCAAAAGATAAATGATTAATGAAAGGTTAATAAAATGACATTTAAGATAAAAACAGATAAGTTAAAGAAGATGAAGAAAGGACTTGTAATCCATTGGGATGATGGAAAATATTATGATACTCTTTGTGGTATGAAAAAAGGTCGTTTGATATGGAAATCTGGTCGTATTCAAGGTCGTTATAGAGATGAATGTGAAGTGATAATTTTTTATGGTTTAACAAAAGTTAAAGAAGAAAAAATTTAAAAAAATAGTTGACAATTAAAAATTATGTGTTATAAATAATATATACGATGATGATTGAATGAGTTTTGATAATGGTTTTGATTCAATTGGAGTAAATTAAAAAGTGTGAGAAACATTATCCTCTACGGAGTATTATAAAGTGGTTATGCACAGATATTAAAAGGTTGCTCTTTTTGACATAATATCATCCACTTTATCGTAAAAGAGAATATAGTAAGATTTATTAGACTTACATTGAGGAATATCTTATTTGATATTCCTCTTTTTTATTATAAATAGTATTATGAGATTATATAATTTATTTGAGTTTGAAGATTTACTATTATTAGAGGATTTAAAACCCTCTAAAAATACTTATTATGATTTACTTATAAATCCAGATATTGATATTAAATTACCTTTATTTAAACAAGATTTTATTAATGATAAAAAGAAATTATATTATTATATAAGACAAGTTGAATATCATATTAATTGTTTAAGAAATGATATTATAAAGTTTTTAAAAGGAAATAAATTAATAAAATCAATTAAAAGTAATAATTCTTTTACAAATACACAAAATGGTTATAAATCATTATCTGTATATATTGATTTTGTTTTAAAAAATGGAAATACAGGGAAAATAAGGATTTCTGATCATCATAAAACTCGTACCCAAGATGAAGGAAAAAACATATTTAAAATGTGGTATGGAAGTTGGTTATCAGATAATAATAAAAACAAGATAAATAATTACATTTTAAATAGATATAATTCAGGTAATGATTATAAAGATAATAATGAAGAAATTAGTAATACAACTAATGATAAAATAAAAGATGTTAAAATACCAGAAGTTGTATATTTAAATAGAAAAAAAATTCAAAAAAGTTCTTGACAAGAAAAAATTATGTGTTATATTATGTCTGTAAAGATGATGAATGAAAAATAATTTTGAAAAAATAAAAAAAGTTGTTGACATTCAAAATTTTTATGATAATATGTAAATGTAAAATGAAACTTAACTTTAATGAAAGGGATAAAAATATGATGAATCGTAATGAAATGTTGAATAAATTGCATGAGAATGTTTGCAAAGTAACTTTTACCAAGAAAAATGGTGAAAATCGTGTAATGAATTGCACTTTGCAACCGAAGGTTTTGAAAGAAACTCTTGGTGAAACCTATGAGGATGATGCTGTAAGTAGAGATACTGCTGATGTTATCACAGTTATGGATACTGATAAGGGTGCTTGGAGACGTTTTAGAGTTGATTCTGTAAGTTCTTTTGAATAAAACAATTTCCTCCTTTAAAATTTAGTTGCACATTCTTGATATAATGAACTTAGATATTGACATCTAAGTTCATTTTTGGTATAATAATAGAAAATAATTATATGGAGAATAAAATAATGGTTAAAATTGTTGAACCAAGTGTTGAAATTATTACAGATGTTAATGGAGAAAAGATTTTAAAGACTATTGAGAGGGCTGCAAGAACTTGCTATAAAACTGAAGGTAGTATAACTGAAGATACTTCATCTGCTGAAAAAATGATTAATAAATTGATTGAAATGGGCCATACAGCAATGTTAGAATTTGGTGATGTTCATGTTAAATTAACTACTGATACTGGTGTTTTAAAGGATATTACTAGACATAGACATTGTTCATTTGCTGTTGAATCAACAAGATATTGTAATTATTCAAAAGATAAGTTTGGAAATGAAATAACATTCATTAAACCAGTAAATATTAAAGATAATACTGATGAATATGCCATTTGGTATAATGCTATGGTAGAAATTGAGCAAGCATATAATGAAATGGCAAAATTAGGTTGTACACCAGATCAAATGAGAATGCTTTTGCCACACAGCTTAAAAACTGAGATAAATTTGAAATGTAATATGCGTGAATGGAGACATATTTTTGGATTAAGATGTGCTAAAGCTGCTCATCCAAGTGTTAGACAAATTATGTTAATGACTTTAAATGAATTTCATAAGAGAATACCAGTATTATTTGATGATTTATATGAGCAATTTAAAGAAGATATAAAAGAATTTGGAATAGAATAATGAATTTTAATGATTTTTATAAGTTAGATAATATTGTTTTAAATGTTAGCAATGCTTGTAATAGACATTGTAAATATTGTTATGCTTTTACTAAAAAAGGTTTAATGAGTAATGAAATTGCTCAAAAAGCAATAGATAAATGTTATAAAAATCATTTGGAATGTAATTCAGATAAAAAATTTAATATTTCATTTTATGGTGGAGAACCATTATTAAATTGGGATTGTATAAAATTCTGTTTAGATTATTGTAAAGAACAAAATTATGATATATCTTTTGGTATAACAACTAATTTAACAATATTATCAGATGAAATGATACAATATATTAAAGATTTCAATATCCATATGTTGATTTCAATAGATGGTAGAAAAGAAACACATGATAGAAATCGTGATAATTCATATGATTTAGTAGAAACAAATGTTAAAAAATTGTTTGAAAATGATTTAGGAGAACAATTAGAAGCAAGAATGACAGTAATGCCTATTAAATGTGAAGAATTAGTAAAAGATATTGAACATCTTATTAGTTTAGGATTTAAAACAATTTCACCTGTAATTGTTAGAGATACTATTTGGGAAGAAAAGGATTATGAAAATCTTATAAAGGGATTAAGTGATGTTTGGGATTTATATTTTAATAAATGGAATGAAAATAATCCTGTTAAAATAAAACTTTGTGATGATTATGTTGATAAAGATTTGTTTGTAGGTAATAAAAAACAACAAAAGGTTTGTTCTGCTGGTGATTGTCATACTTGTTCTATTGGTATTGTTGGTGAAATAATGCCTTGTCATCAAAGACATTTAATAGATGATAGAAATTATTTGTTAAGAATTGGTTATATAGATAATGATGAGATTGGTGCTAAACAACCATTTAATTATAATTTAAGAAAATCAAAAACTTATAAATGTGAATATTGCCAAGCAAATGTTATTTGTAAAGGTGGTTGTCCATCAGAAAATTGGACTCAAAATGGTGATCCAAATATGATGAACGCAACACAATGTAATATTGAAAGAATTATGTTTAATGTTGCAAGAAATAAAATCATTGAATTAAAGTATTATAAAGAAAAGGATTTATGTGAGTTTTTATCAAAAGTTTTTCTTAATAGTAAAATTTTAATGCATTTGCATGATATTATTGAAGAAAATAATCCAAATATAATTGAAACAGAATTTTTTGGATATTATGTTAAAAATGGTGATATTAAAAAATTACTTGGGTTGGGGTTATTTTTAGAAGAAAATGAAGATAAAATATTTCCAAATACTTGGGCAACTTTTAATGAAGTATTAGAAAAATATCAGTTAGATAAATAATATTATAATATTATTTAGGAATAATGATATGGGATATGATGCTAAAGATGAAAATTTGTTTTCAGGAAAAAATAAATTAACATTAGATAGATATAACAAATTAAGAAGTGATTATGATAATGTAATTAAAAATTTTAATGGTATTAATTTAATTATAGATAATCCTACGGCATCTGGTTATCCATATCAAAATGAAAAACAAACTTCTACCACTATTGATAAAAAATATCGTGATAAAAAATATTTAAGTTTTAAAAATGAAAGTGATTTTACAACAAAAATAATTACAACGCCACAAACTAACAAAACATTTAATATAAATGCTGGATTTTATGAAATAGTTTTAATTGGTGCTGGTTCTGGCGGAACTTTTTATTCAGGAACAGATGATTTTGGGGCTTCTTCTGGAACATCGGGAGGTGTTATTGTTATTGATGTATATTTTCCTACTAATGGGACAATAAATTATTCTGTTGGAGAAGGTTCTGATCCATTACCTATGAGAAGTGCTGGTAGAGGAGATTATGGAACTTTAAAAGGTGGTGATTCATCAGTTTATTTTAATAATAATTTAATTGGAATATGCTATGGTGGAGAAGGTGCTAGTTTTGAGCGTAAAAAGAAAAGTAAAATTGTAACTTGGGATTCTTATGGTGGTGCATATAAATTAGGAAGTTATATAATTAAAACAATTATTTCTGCTAATGGACCAAAAAATAAGCATGTATATATGGGTAGAGGTACTGATTGGCAAATATGTGATGCTCCTTTATCTGATTCTCAATATACAAAATATGTATGGAATTATCAATCTGGAACACAAATAAAATATGGAAAAGGTGGTGATGCTAGGGTAAGAGAAGAAGGTGGAGAATATGATCCAAGCACATCATATTCATTATGTTATAAAGGTGAAAATGGTCTCTTTTTAATACGTCAATTAAAATCAAGTAATTATGGATATTTAGTTGAAGGTATTGATGTTGAATCTACATATATTCATACACTTGGTAATGAAAATAATATTAGAAGAAAATTTAATACAGCATTAGAAAAAATATATAATAAATTATCTTCAACAACAAAATTAACAAAGGATTCTTGTTCAATACTTGGTGAAAAAACAACTGAATCAACAACTGCTAAGAAATATTCTGAACTAAAATCAGAATTAGAAAAAAATTATAAAAATGTTACAATTAATCCGTTAGCATTTTTACTAGAAGTTAAAACAATATCTGATGGTAAAATATTTCCTGTAGATGACCACATTATTACATATGATATAAATCAAAAAATGAAATTATCATTAGAACCTATAAAAAATATAAATAAATACACACCATATAAAAATGGTAATGATATAATATATATATTAAATACCGATAAAAATAAAGTGAATACTGATATTAATGTATATAAACTTAATGATAATAAAGAATTTTATAAAGTTGGTATTGGTAGATTTAATTTAACTCAAAGTAAATTATACGAATCAAGTACTGGTGGTGCTACTACAACATTAACATTAGATAAAGGTGATTATAGAGTTATCTGTATAGGTGCTGGTGGTGGTAGTGTTGCACAATATAGATCAATACAAGGTGGTGGAAAAGGAGCTGGTGGTGGTTCTGGATCAGGTTTTGATTGTATATTAAAATTAAATCAAGGAACTTATAATATTTCTATTGGAAAAGGTGGAACGAGTAAGGCAGTAAGAAGGGGAATGTCATATAGATCAGATTTAGCAGGAACTAATGGAGGGAACACAAGATTTGGTGAATGTTATTCATATGGGGGAATTGCTGGAAGTGATGGTGGAAATACGATAGGAACTGGTGGTGGAATCCCAAATATACCATATACAATAGTTTCATCTACATTTAATAAAAAAGGTAATAATGGTAAAAAACTAAGTAATCAATATTATGGAACTGGTACTGGTGGTGATGCTATATATAAAACTTATGGTAAGGGTGGTTATGCTCAAGCTACAAAAGATAATGGTAATACATCAACTAATGGTAATAGTGGATATGTTTTGGTTGAAACATATGGTAATGGTAAATTTACTTATAATAATTTAGAATATGATGAATATGATGTCATTTTAGATTCTGGACCAATTTTATGGTCAGATTATGAATATGATTTACAAAAACTTAATAGATTAAAAGAATATGTTGCAACAAAAGATAGTTGGTTTGATTCTAATGGATATTGTCAAAGAAGTTGTCAAATAAATTGTCAAACATCTGTTCAAAAATCATAATTGTAAATTATCTTTTACAAAAACCTTATAATATGTAAAAGATAATTTACATAAAAATTTCTATTGACATTATAAAAAAATATGTTATACTAACCATAGTTTTAATAGTATGAAAGGTAAAATTATGGTTAAATGGTATTCACAAGATATTGAGCCGAAAAAATCTAAAAATATTGTTATTAGAGTTCTTAATGATAAAAATATTGTATATTGTGGGGATTATACTCATAATAGAAATAAAGAATGGTTGGATTTAGATTGGAATAAGTTTACTTCTCATATTTTATTAATACGACATTCTAAATTTGAATGGTGTTATTGGGAAGATGTTGAAAAATTGTTAAATAAGGATTTAAAATGAAAATCAGAATAATGTCAGATATACATAATGATGTAAATTATAAATATCCATTTCGTTTAGGAGATGTGGATAAATTTACTATTGTTGCTGGTGATATATCTGGTTCTATAAATGATTCTATTAAATGGGTAAATGATAATATGAAAAATGGTATTATCATTGGTGGAAATCATAGTGGTTATTCTGAAGATAAACATTCTTTGCAATATATTCATAAAAGTATGAAAGATTATTATAAATTAACAGATAATGTTTCATATTTAGAAAATGATTATAAGATAATTGATGATGTTGTTTTTATTGGAGCAACTCTTTGGACAGATTTTAAACTTTATGGTAAAAAATTTCAATTATGGGATATGCAAAATGCTATTAAATTTATGAATGATTATAGGTATAATCATTATGAAGATAGAATTGGTATGAGATTATTAAGACCAGAAGATACTTTAAATATGTTTAATGAATCTTTTAAATTTATAAAAGAAAATGTTGAAAAATTTAAAGATAAAAAGGTCGTGGTAATAACTCATCATGCTCCAAGTATAAAATCTATTCATGCAAAATATCTAAATGGATTTGCAAATGCTTGTTATGCATCTAATCTTGAACAATTTATTTTAAATAATCCTAATATTAAATTGTGGATTCATGGACACGTTCATAATAATTTTGATTATATGATTGGTGATTGCAGAGTAGTTTGTAATCCTCGTGGATATGAAATGTATAAAGAAAACTTTGAATTTAACCCAGATTTTGAAGTTGAAATTTAGAAAAAATGTTGACAAAATCCTTTTGGTTGTGTTATAATAATAAATAACAATACAATAACCAAAAGGATTTTTTATGGAAGATTTAGAACAATATATTAAGAATCTTAAAGGATATAAAAGAGATAACTATTATTTTTTAAGAAGAAGAATATTAAAAGAAGATGGTTCTTCAAAAACATTAGGTTGGATAGTTTATAAAGATGATAAAAATAAGACTATTGAAAATAAGAATTTTCACTTATTAGATCAATTAAAAACAAGATTAGATGGGGAATAATATGAAAGAATTAAATACAGAAAATGATATTAAATCAGTTGATGGGTCTGTTCCTACAATTATTGAATTAGGAACTCCTGATACTTGTATGCCTTGCAAAATGTTACAAGATTTGTTACATAAATTTGAAGAAGAAAAAACTTTTGGTAATATGCAATATGCTTATTGTAGTAATCCTGATACAATTATGTCAATGGGTTATTCATCTTTACCAGTAATGATTATGGTTACAAATCAAATTTATGATGTAGAAACAGATACTTCTATATTAATTGATGAAGATGAATTGGTAGAATGGATTGAAGCAAGGATTTAGGAGAAAAATATGTTAATAAAAGTATATAAAAGTATGATTTCTGGGTTATCTGATTTAGATGATTTTTATATTAATACAGATTACATAGTATCAATGGAAAAAAATGATAATGTTATGTCTATTTCTATGGTCAATGGTTATACTTATAATATTGATGAAGAATCATATAACAGAATAATTAAATTAAAATCTATATCAAAAGATGATATACAACAAATATTATTGGAAGATTGTAAAACAATGTTGAAAGAAAATCAAGATGAAGAAAAGCAAATTTTTAAAGTTGATGTATCTGATATTTCAGAAGATGTTAAAAATAAGAAATTAAAAGAATTTAAAAAAGAAATGGAGAAAATTAATGAGTAATATTTTTGATGAAAGAACATTTAATGAACAAGAAAAAATGAATATTAAAGCAATTGTTGATGATGCTGTTGAAGTATTACAACAATTAGAAGATTTACAAAGTCATTTAAAAGAAAATATTAAAGGATTATGTGATTCTTTAAATGAAGGATATACTGGTGATTTGAAAATTAAACCAACTTTGATTAGAAATATTGCCAAAGCAAAATTAAAAGAAAAACAAGATGTTGAAAAGAAAAGAACCGAATTAAATGAAGTAGAAGAAGGTTTAGAACTTTTATATCATATTTAGGAGAAAAAATGTTTAAAAAATTAAAAAATAAATTTGTAAATTGGTTAATAGATGATTATTCAGATGAATTATTAATACAATATACAAACGAAGTAATTAAAAGTAATGAATTTGTAAAATATATTAATAATATTATTAGAAAATATACTGAAACAGAAGAATTTGTTTCTCATATTAATAATATTGTTAATAATATGACGAGACCAACTACAAAAAATAAAAAGAAAAAATAAACATTTTTCTTGACATTTTTAATAAATATTGCTATTATAATTGAGTAAAAATTGAATGAACTTTTTACTCAATTGTTTTTAGGATTAAGGTAATGAATATGACAGTTTTATTGACACATAATGGTTATGACAGATTAACTAGAGATTTAGATAAATTACTAAAACATGATTTAGTTGATGTTGTTAAAATGATAGAGGAAACAAGACCAATTGGATGTTCTGATGAATTTCCACCAGAATATATGCAAGCACTTGATCTTCAAAATCGTGTTGAGAAAAAGATATTAGATTTAAGAAGTATCTTAAATGATTGTGAATTATTTAATCCTAATATGATTACTTATAATAAAGACCATAATATTAAGATTGGTTTTGGAAGTGTTGTTAAATTGTTAAATTGTAATACAAATAAGGAAATAACATATACATTGGTAAGTATCTATGAAAGTGATATTAATAACGGCTTTATGTCTATATCTGCTCCTTTTGCTCTTGAAATGAAGGGTTTAAGTGTAGGTGATTCATTTGAATTTAATGATATAGAATATGAAATTTTAAATGTTAATTATGTTCATTAAGTAACTTAATTAACTGCCTTTTGGCAACATTATAGTAGTGAATATCTGATGATAGTTTGCTCATTTTTACATCTGAATAATGATTTAGAATAGACTTTTTCATAAAGTCTATTTTATTTTTAAATCTTATTAATTCAGATTCTGCTTTAAATATACTTTCTGAAATAAATGGTTTTTTAATATTTTTAGCAATACATTTTGCAGTTTCTTCATAATGTATTCCAGAAAATAATTTTTGTTTAGTATTTAAGTCATAAATTGAATATAATTGATTTTTTCCTAAAATTATTTTTTGTTTTTTATATACAAAAACTGTTTTATGAATAGGGGGATTATCTAAAATAGTTTTTGATAGTAAATATTCTATTTTAGAAGCAAATTCATCATCATTTAGTATTTTATTTTTAATTTCAACTGTATTCATAACCATATTTATTTAAGGTTAATCATCAATTTCTGAATCATCACCATCATAATCATAGTTAATATGATAGAATGGAATAAAATTTCCATGTCTTATATAATCAAGGACACCATCATAACCAAAATTCCATTCTACACCAGATTCTTTTTCTTTATATTCTATGCAATTAAATTTATTAGAATGGGTTTCTATGATACCAATATCATGATATTCCCCATTATCTCTAAAAATATAAAATTTAGATCCTACTGGGCATAAAATTATAAAATCTTCTTTTGTTTTAAATTTATTAAATGGGATTGGTATATCACCATTATCTTTCATAATAGCATATCTTTCATCTAAAGTAAAAAATTTAAAACCTTCATTTATAAAATCTTTTTTATCTAATATTTTATATATGGAATTTAATTTCATATTGTTTTTCTTCTTCCCTTGCAAACAAAGTAGATTTCACCTTGTGGGTTTTTTCTTCTACCTATAACACCTTTATTAACCATAGAATTAGCAACTCTTAACATAAAATCATCTAATTTATTTTTGAATAATTTACCATCTTCTTGTCTTCTAATTCTTTTATAAATTTTCTTTTCATCATTGGATAAGTTTCTTAAAATACCTTTTATAGAAACAACATTAAAATCTTCATTTATTATATTATTTAATTTCATATTATTTCTCCAATCTTAATTTAGTAGCATCTACAACTATCGTTTGTTTAGAATTTGGATCTTGAATAATATATTTAATATTATTTTTATCAGAATCGTCTTTTCCAATAACTTTGTATTTAATATTATTTGTATTAGATTGTGTAGATGTTGCTTGGTCATTATTATTATCAAATCCTTGATTTACAGAAACTTCTGTATCACTTCCTGAATTCATACTTTGATCTAAAGTTTTTTCAGTATCTTTTTTTAACTGTCTTTGTTGAGGTGTTAAATCATTATCTTGAGTAACATTTTGGTCAACATTACCTAAATTATCTTGAGTAATATTTTGGTTAGTATTTTGCTGATTGTTGTTATTATTAGCATTATTATTGCTGTTACTATTATTGTTTTGATTATTATCATCTTCATTTCCTACACTTCCAGATGCTTCAATATCTTCTAATAATTTCATTTCTTCTGAATTAAAACCTGGTAAAGTTTCTAATTCAATATTTTCATCTAAAGATTCAAGCATTTTGTATTTGGATTTAGTTCTTGCTATATCACCATTAATATAGAAATAACCATTTTTATATTCATAATGATTGCCATTAAGATTAATTTGCCCATTAACATCTTCAATAATTTGTCTTTTGAACATATTTAATGCCATTTCATCAACTTTAGATTTTTTATGTTTTCTTTTTGGTGATTTTGGTTTAACTGGACTTGGAACTGTTGCAACAGCACCTGCACAGCAAGCACCACCAGAACACATTTCATCTAATTCTTTTTCTGATTTATTTTTTTTCATAATCCATTCAGCTTCAGAATTTCTCATTCCTGGTTCTCTCATTAACTCATTATAAAATTCAGAATCAGAATTTACTTCAACTGGATGGTAAATAGTTGTTCCTTCATAATCATTTAACCATTTTGCTAATTTTAATGCTTTTTTATATCCTGATATAATTAAAGCATCATTTTTATCACCAACAATATGTTTTTTATCTTTAGATAAACAACCACCATTTGAACCCATTTCTATTCTATATTTTCTATTATCTTTTTTAAACCAATCTTTGATACTTTCATCAATCATACGAATATCATGAGAAACTAATTTACCATTAACTTCTGCAAATAAATCATCAAATGATTCATCTGGAATATTATTTTTTCTCATATTTTTTTCTATAACATCACAAACAGTTTCTGTATTTATACTATTATTATCATCAAGGTATTTGTCTAAATCACTTAATATATCATTAAGAACATCATTATCTTCATCAAATTCGTCATTGTCCCAAATATCATTTAATTCATTTTCATCTCTTTCATCTATCCATTTATCAACAATATTACTTATTTGTTCAGATTTAAGTTGTGGGCAATCATCTAATTGTTCAATTGCTTCAGTACCGTTTATTTTTCCCTTTAAAAAATCATTATGAATTTTTTCAATGTAATTTTCTTTTGATTCTTTAATTTCTACGCCATTTTTAGTTCTCTTTGGATATTTTTGACCTTTAACTTCATACCAAGAATGATCATAAACAGTATCTTCATCTAAATCATCATAATATTCATCTTCATCCCAAGCAGACCATTTTTCATTTGTTACATAGTAATATAATTTTTTAACATCAACACCATTTGCTTTTGCAACATCTTCACAAATACTTCTAACATATTCATCATCATATGAACCAAAATCATCTATTTGAGCATTAACAGTTTCAATAGCATCTTCCATTTTACTATTATCTGTAATACCATATAATCCATGTTTGGAAGGATCATCCCAAGAATCAACGATTGCTTCTGCATTTGATTTATCACCAATTATATTGTCAACTTCATTGGTAGCATCATATATATCAATTTCTTTATCTAAATATCTTTGTTTAATATCATTTAATTCTTTTTGTGGATCATAAATTACATTATTAGTAGATTCACATAATTTTGTATGAAAATAATTTGCAATAGTTCCTAATAAAGAATTAATTGTCTGCATATTTTCAATATTATTTTCTTCACAACAATTCTTTTCATCATTAATATGACTTGCTAATGCTTTCATAGAATTAGCACATAATTCTTTTTCATTATCTTCTAAACAACCATCATCATTAATTGTTATATTAATAACAGTTGGCTTAAAAGGTTCTAATAAAGATTCTATACCACAACATTCATCAACAATTGGTTTTGTTTTATTTAATTTAGAATTAACCATAGAAATCAATTCAGATAATTTATTTCTATCTTCTGTATCATTTATTTCATTAAATAATTTTGATAATTTATTTTTAAGATATTTTAAAGTTTTTGTATCGTTTGATACAGCAATATGATATTTTAAACTTTCTAATTTAGATGATAATAAAGATTCATCTAATTGTTCATCTTCTAATTCATCTTGAACATCAACTTTATCAATAAATGTTACATAAACTTTTTTAATTTCAGGGGCATATTGAGAATGTGCTAATTTTACAGAAATATTTTCTTTACCAAATTTTTCTTGCATTGATTCTCTAATTCTTTTAATTTCTTTCATATTAATAGATGATTTTGGATAAAAAATCATACTATATTTTCCATTATTGTGAGTATCTCCTGAAAAATCTAATTTTGGAGCAATTTCTTTCATAGCATCAATAACATTATCAAAATCTAATGCTTCAATACCATTTTTATAATAAGTATCTTCACCATTAAACATATCTGGTTGAACTTCTATTGCTTCATTAACTTCTTTTTTTTTACTTTCTGATTTGCAATTATTTAAAAATGTTTTTAACTCATTAACATATGGAGAAATAATTTCAGCAAAATTTTGACCATCAACTGTTAATTGTGGATCAAATCTACATTCAGAATCTTCTGGAATAGATTTTAACATATTAAAGAAAGCATTTGCTATATTTTTTGAGGTTTTTTGAGATAATAAATCATAAAATTGCTGTGAACAATTGACTTTTTTAAATTTTTCTGAAGCTAATTCAAATAATGAATTTAATTCAATTGTTTGATTCATATTTAATTGAGTTGGTGTAGTATTTGCTGGAAGTATGCCCTCTTTTAATTTTCTTTTTTTATTTTCCTTTTCTTTTGCAATATTAAATACTTCTTCACAAATTGGATAATTATCAACACAAGGTGAATAAGAAAACATTTCAAGAATTTTTGTTCTTTTTTCATCTGTTGATAATAAATTATTTTCAATAATATCATCCATATTAATCATTTCAGTAACAGTTAAGTCTAACTTATTGAAAATATTATTTAATTGTAAATCGGTATAACAACCAAAAACTTTATACATATTATTCATTATTATATTTCCTCAAAAATATTTATATATGATTATTTATTCAAAAGATTAGTAAATTAATATAATTAAGAAATATCTAAAAAGTTATAAATAATAGTATAATAATGTTTTGGGGAAAAGAATTATGGCAATTTATAAAAAAGGTATGTATGACTTATATATGTATAAAGGTGATACTGGAAATATTAAAATAAATGGTATTCCTACTAATGGAAATTATTATATTTATTTAAATATAACATATGCTGAAGGAACAGTTGATGAAGATGGTTCTTCTGGATATGAATTATATGTTGAAAGTCATTGTAGACCAGAAGTAATTATTCCAATATCTACAATAATATCTGATAAACTTCCTGTTGGAATTCACACTTATGCTGTTAAATTATGTTTACAAAATGATTATGATCAATATACAGAAGAAACTGTAATACCGCCATTAAAAAATACAAATTTAACACCATTGAATTTTAAGAATAAAGCATATTTTTCTGTTTATCCAAAACAAGTAGAAGGAATAGAGGGGGAATAGACATATGGTAGTTTATAAACCAATCAATAGGACAACAATATCTAATAATAGAAATATTAGTAATGAATCTTCAACTAATACAGGAACTTCTAATATAGTAAATTGTTGTTGTAATAATGATTATAATCAAGAAAATACTCAAAATTATAATCAAAATGGAAATGGTTGTCCGTTTCCACCACCTCCACCACCTCCTTATCCACCATTTCCACCTTATCCACCATTTCCACCTTGTCCACCTTGTCCACCAATGGAACCAGTTATAACAATTTCTGTTGATGAAAGTCCGGCTGTTATAGAACCAGATGTTATTTTTGGTCCTCCAGGTAAAGATGGTAAAGATGGAAAAGATGGAACTATAAATGGTTATAATCAAGTAGAAATTATTGGTGGTAATAATATAAATGTTGTTTCAGGTTATAATGATGAAACAGAAATAAATGAAATTGTAATAAATTCTATTACAACAGAATATCCTATTGAAGCAGTTGTAAGACGTTATCCAATAGGCAATTGTGGTTGTGAGAATTGTGAAAATTGTGAAAATTGCGAGAATTGTCATCAATATGAAATGATTGCTAAATGTTATCTTAAACATAATTTAAATAAAATGCCATCTGTAACAGTAGTAGATTCAGATGATAGAATTATTGAATGTGAAATACAATACATTTCATTAAATGAAGTATTATTAAAATTTAATCAAGATTTTCAAGGTAAAGCATATTTGAATTAAGGAGTTAAAAATATGGCTAAAAAAGATTTTTATGTAGATATAGATTTACTTGGTAATCAAATTAAAAATTTTGCTATTGAAAAAATTGATAATCTTAATGCAATAGAAAATTTACCAGCATTTGATGGTAGAACAGTTTATAATAAAGATGATGGGCATCTTTATGTATATTCTGTTAATCCAGAAGATCCTTCAAGTGGTTCTTGGAAAATTCAAGCAAGATATGAAGATATAGAAAAAGCAATTATGGAAGATCCATCAATTCTTGAACATAATCCTGTTATAAAATCTAAATTAGATAAAATAGATGAACCTGGAAAAGTTTATGGAACAGATTATGAAAGAGATCCTGAAACTGGTGAAATTATAATTGATCCTGAAACTGGTGAACCAGTTGTTATACAAACGTCATATGATGTAGATTCATTTGGTAAAGTTGAAGATGTTCAAGTTAATGGAACATCAGTTGTTACTAATAAAATTGCTAATATAACATTAGGAACAATGGCTGGTGAATCAAAAGATGATTATGTTCAAACATTAATTGATAATGGTGTCAATGGTAAATCATATGTTTGGAATGAATCTAATGGTAGTGGTATTAGATACGAAAAAGGTGATAGTAAAGTATTTGTTGCTGTTCGTAGTGATGAAAACAATGGAGAATTTGTTTCAATTGGTGCTGAAAATGGTGACCCAGAAAATAATAAAAAATTAATTATTAATTCAAATGGTATATATTATGTTAAAGGTGATTCTGAAATTTCAGAAAATGATGAACTTGTTTCAACAAGTGATTTAAATGAAGTAAGAGATGAATTACAAGCACAAATTGAAGAAAGTATATTACCAGAAAGAAAACCAGAAACAAACGGACAATTTTTAACAAATGATGGAACAAATGCTTTTTGGGGTGATCTACCAGAATATACTATTACAAAAGATGAACAAGCAGAACAAGGATATGCTCATACATATCATTTACAAAAAGATGGTGTAAATGTTGGTGCTTCAATTAATATTCCATCAGTTGGTGATATGTCTTTAAATGATTTAACAAATGTTGAATTAATTAATGTAGAAGATGACCAAATTTTAGTATTTTCACAAAATGAGAATGAAAATGAAGGAAAATGGATAAATAAAAATAGACAATCGGCTATTATTAGAAATTGGATCTAAAAAATTTTTTAGGAGAAAAAAATGACAAATTATACAGATACAAGTGTAAAAGAATTGATTATTAACAAGCTTACTAAAGCACAATATGATGCCGCAGTTCAAGCAGGTACAATCAATGAAAACGAATTATATATGGTAACTGATACCACTTATCCTACAACAAGTGATATTAATACCTTAAATAGCACATTAGTTCATTTAGCTGGTGCTGAAACAATTACTGGTGACAAAACATTTACAGGCGCTGTTGATTTAACTGGTGCAAATGCTACTGCTGCTACTCAAACACAAGGCGACAATTCAACAAAAATTGCAACAACTGCTTATGTTGATGCTGGTTTAGCAACAAAAGTTGATAAAGTAAGTACTGCTAATAGAATTTATGGTACTGATTCAACAGGCGCTCAAACAACTTATGATTTTGATACCTTTGGTAAAGTTGATGATGTTAGAGTTAATGGTGTTTCAGTTGTTACAGATAAAATTGCTAACTTAGGTACAATGGCTTCTGAAACAGCTGCTGATTATTCATATACAAATGCTTTTGCAAATGTTGCATTTAGTGGTGAATATAGTGATTTATTAAATACACCTACAATTAGTAATGTTGGTCATACTGGTGAATATAGTGATTTAATCAATGCTCCTGAATTAGCAAATGTTGCTTTAACAGGTGAATATAGTGATTTATTAAATGTTCCAACAGTTGATCAAACATATAATTCTGCATCAGCAAATGCTCAAAGTGGTGTTGCAGTTGCTAATGCTATTGCTTCTGCTATTTCAGCAGTTTATAAACCAGCTGGTTCTTCAACATTCGCAAACTTACCTACACCAGGTGCTACCAATTTAGGTAATGTTTACAATATGTCAGAAGAATTTACAATTGATAATAGATTCGTAGAATATGATTCTTCTACTGCTAAGACATATCCTGCTGGAACTAATGTTGTTGTTGTAAATACTGGTACAGATGCTGAACCTGTTTATAAATTTGATGTATTAACTGGATTTATTGATTTATCACCATATGCTTTAACAAATAGTTTAGCAAATGTTGCTTTAACTGGTGAATATAGTGATTTATTAAATACTCCAACAGTTGATCAAACATATAATGCAAGTAGTGCTAATGCTCAAAGTGGTACAGCAGTTGCTAATGCTATTAGTGATATGCAAATAGTATCAAATATGGTTGATGTAGTTTCTAATACTTCAACAAATACTACATATCCAACAGCTTCTGCTGTATATAATATTGTTGATACAAAATCAACTGTTACATTCAGAAATTGGAGTGCAAGTTAATTCTTTTATAAAGAAATTATGAATAATGAGTGTAGAAATACACTCATTATTTTTTATAAAAATACTAAATTGATAAATAATTTTATAATAATTAAAAAGAGGATTTAAAAATGGTTAAAAATGTTAATAGTATTACTTTAAATAATACAACATATCAAAATGAAGATGGAACTAAACATAGTGCCACATTAAATAGTGTTAATTTAAATAGTGTCGCTTGGGTTAATAATGATATGACAAATGCGTTTATTAATTGCCAAAATTTAACACAAGTTTCTGGAATCAATTCATTAGTAAATAATATGTCTGGTGCTTTTTATAATTGTATTTTATTAAATGATGCTCCAGAAATTCCAAGTGCTGTTTTGAATTTACATAATACTTTTGTAAATTGTTCTAATTTAGTATCATCTCCATTATTTACATCAAGTTCATTTACAGATATGTCTGGTGCTTTTGATGGATGTTCAGTATTAAATAGTGTTTCAACTATTCCAAGTAGTGTTACAAATATAGCAAATACATTTAGAAATTGTGTAGCATTAGAAAATGCTCCATCAATGTCAAGTGTAGTATCTTGTGATATGTCTGGTGCTTTTGATGGATGTATTTTATTAAATAATGTTGCAACATTACCAGTCGCTATATCAAATTTATCAAAGGCATTTAATGGTTGTAATAATTTACCAAATATTCCTGCTATTCCAAATGGTGTTACAGATATTTCCAACACATTTAATGGTTGTTCAGTAATAAATGGTATTATAAATATTCCAAGTAGTGTTACAAATATGTCTGGTACTTTTGATGGCTGTTCGTCATTAACAGGAGAATTATTTATTGAATCATTAGGAATTACAGATATTACAAATTGTTTTGCTAATACATCTGCTAATAAAGATATTTATATATATTTTGAAGATAATGGTTCAAATACAACAACTTATACAACATTTACATCAGCTGGATATTCATCAAGTACAAGAAGTGCTGATGGTGTATTATTAATGGATAATAAAGAAATTGATTTAAGTGATTATAGTTATTCAAATGTAAATGGTGATATAACATTAGAAGAATATATTGGAACTGCAATTGATATTACAACACCAAATAAATAATTTTTAATGAAATATCTTTAAATAATGAGTGTAGAAATACACTCATTATTTTTTACAATAATAAAAGTGATGATAAATAATATTATGAAATTATTTTTAGGAATAATATTATGGTAATATCTCATGAAATTAATAGTATAACTTTAAGAAATACAACATATCAAAATAAACCAATACTTAATTCAGTAAATTTGGATTATGTACCTTGGGAAAATAATTCTATGGTAAATGCATTTGTAAATTGTGAAAGTTTAACATCTGTTACAAATATTAATGAAAATGTTACTAATATGTATGATGCATTTTCTTGGTGTTGGAATTTAGTAAATGCACCAGAAATTCCTAATAGTGTTACCAATATGAGTTATACATTTGATAATTGCTGGAGATTAATTAATGCTCCTATAATACCTAATAATGTTACTAATATGTATCATACATTTTATGGTTGCCGTAATTTAGTAAATGCACCAGAAATTCCTAATAGTGTTACTAATATGAGTTATACATTTGATAATTGTTCTAAATTATCAATCATTCCAGAAATACATAATGATATTATAGAAATGATTCATACATTTTCGAGTTGTCAAAGTATTATAGATGGACCAAAATTACCAAATAATCTTATCAATATGAGTAATATTTTTCAAAATTGTCGTAGTTTAGTTAATGCTCCTATAACTCCTGGTAGTGTTACAAATATGTCTGCTTCATATCAAAGTTGTTATAATTTAATTAATGCTCCTATAATACCTAATGGTGTTACTGATATGTATAGAACATTTGAATATTGTTATAATTTAAATGAAGAAACAGTTTCAATTCCTAATACTGTTATTAATATGTGTGATACATTCGGATATTGTAATGGAATTATTAATGCTCCTATAATTTCATCTCAAACTGTAAATTTATATGGTACTTTTGGTGATTGTTATAATTTAGTTAATGGGGGAGTTATTCCAAATACTGTTAATAATATGAATTTTTCTTATGTTAGATGTTATGAACTAAATAATATTAGTGAAATTCCTGAAAGTGTTATATATATGAGAGGAACTTTTCTTAGTTGTTCTAAATTATCAGGTGATATTATAATTCATTCTAAAAATGTAAGAAATGCATATATTTGTTTTTCTAATACTTCTTTACAAAAAAATGTTTATATTCCATTTACTTATGAAAATAATGTTAATACAAAAACATATAATGCATTTATTAATGAAGGATATACAACGGATCCAAATAATAGAATTAATGGTGTATTATTAATGGATATTAATGATTACTTAGAATTAAAAGAATGGAGATATAATACATTAGGTAATGGAACAAAATTACTTTATGAATATTTAGGAGCAAATACTGATATAGTTGTTCCAGATAATAATACTATATTAAATAATTATAAAAGAACAGATACTATTAATACTCCATTTTATAATAAATCTCAATTTAATTCAGTTGATTTAGCAAATGTTCCTTTTGTTAATAATGATATGTCAAATGCTTTTTATAATGATGTTAATTTAACAAATGCTATTAATATTAATAATAATGTTACTAATATGTGTAATACATTTAAATTCTGTTATAATTTAGTGGATGCACCGGTAATTCCTAATAGTGTTATTAATATGTCTGATACATTTTATGCTTGCCATGATTTACAAAATGCTCCTGTAATTCCTGCTAGTGTTACTGATATGAGTAGAACATTTATGAGCTGTGATGAATTGCAGAATGCACCTATAATTCCTGATAGTGTTACTAATATGTATTTTACATTTTATGGATGTTCTGAATTGGTTAATGTAACATCAATTGGTAATAATGTCATTGATATAAGATCTGCTTTTGATAATTGTACTAATTTACAAAATGCTCCTGTAATTCCAAATAGTGTTAGATATTTAGATTGGGCATTTAGAAATTGTACTAATTTAACGGGTGATATTGTAATTTATACTGAAAATATATATGATGGATCTAGTTGTTTTACAGGAACATCTTTAACAAAGAATGTTTATATACCATTTACTTATGCTAATGGTGTTAATACAAAAATATATAATACATTTAGTCAATATTATGGTAATGGTGAATGTGGTGTTATATTAAAAGATTTAAATGGTCCAGATTTATCTGATTATGAAATAACTAATGATAATGGAATTATAGATTTAACAAAATATATTGGAACTAATACATATGTTATAACACCTAATATATAATATAAAATAAAAAAATGAATAAATAATATTATAAGATATTGGAGAAAATTTATGATTAAAGGAACAAAAATATTTAAAATAACAGGTTTAACTGATGTTGACCCTAAATCATTTAATCAATATAAAGATTGGGAAGATGTTATAAAAAATAAATCTTATGCTAATACTGATGCTTATATTAAAAAAGCAAAAGCAAATTATAGATGGATGCTTATGTCAATGAATCTTAATAAAGGTTTAGAAACATTATCAGACATTAAGATTAATGGTGGTTCATCATCAGAAGTTCCTGGAAGTGTTGATTTTATTTTAACATATACTCAACCAGATGCTTTATGGTATAAAGATGAAGAAACTGGTGATATTGTATCGGAAGATAAAATAGAAATTATTAAAAAAATAATTAAAGATACTTTAAATCAAGATTATAATGTTATTTTGACATATTTTGATTCAGAAATTGCAGAATCAAAACAAATTGATGGTATTGAATATGTTTCTCAAATGCCTTATGGAACAACAATGAGAGAAACTGAAATTGAAGCAAAAACTGTTGAACCAACAGTTGAAGAAGTTGAAGGAATTACTTATCAACAATATGTTACAAAGGAATAGAAATAATTTTCTTATCCTTTAAAATAGACCTATTTTTAGGTCTATTTTTTTATAAAAATTATATTGACAAAATAATATAAATATGTTAGTATAATATAAAGATGAAATAAATCATCTTTTATAAATTTAGTGAGGAAATATGCAAACGTATAATCCAAAAAGACGTAATGTAATTTATGTTTTTGATAATGATATTAATAGTGCTTTGAAACGTCTTAAGCATGAAACTGCTCAATTAATGAAAGAGTTGAAGATGAAAAGATATTTTGAACCTAATAGTGCCAAGAGAAAACGTAAATTAAAAGAAGCTATTTCAAGAGAAAGAGCAAAAATGAAAAAGATGGATCCCTTTCTTTAGAAATGATAAATAAAATAGTATAATTTGAATTATTATAATTTGGATTATACTATTTTAAAAGACTTTATTATATTAAAAAACTTTATTATAAAAAAGACTTTATTATGTTAAAAACTTTATTATATAGGAGACTTTATTATGACTTTAGATTTAAATGCTCTTAGAGCAAAATATACAGCAGAAACTGCAAAAATTAAAAATAGTTCAAACAATTTCACAGCAACAGTATTTGATTTCAGAAATTTGAAAGTAGGTGATTCAGTAAGAATTCGTTTTATTGATGATACTGAACCAAATGATGTTTTTTGGAGAGAAAGAAGAACAAGAAACTTGAAATTCAATAGTGTAAAAGATACTACTGGTGCTGTTTTAAATCAAGCAACATATGTAGATATTCCAGCATTTAATAAAAAATTTGATGAAGTTCTTTGGTCAAATCCACCAGCAGAATATTTGTATGCTAATGATGAAGATGTTATTCAAAAGCGTATTGGTAATTTCTGGGATGGAACTGATACTGGTAAAGAACTTTACAATAAATTTAAACGTAGAAAAACATATGTAATGAGAGGATTCTTGGAATCTGATGTTGAAGGATATGAAAGAAATAAGGTTTATAGATTCATTGTTACAGAAGATTTGTTTAACTTGATTTCTTCATTTATGTCTGATACAGAAATTGCTTATGCTCCAACAGATAAACAAAATGGTTTAGACTTTATTATTAATGTAACTGGTAAAAATTCCAATATTAATGGTAAAACACAAGAAGTTAAAGATTATACTACTTCTAAATATGCTCGTAAAGAAACTCCATTATCACAAGAAGAATTGAATTATCTTGCTAATAATGAATTACCACCATTAATTACATATGTTTATGCAAAGCCAAATGCTGAACAAGAAAATGCTATGGTAGAAATGTTTGAAGCAATTATGCAGGATGAACCTTATGATGTTAATCGTTGGGGTAAGTTCTATAAACCAAATAATGTTCAATTTGATGGTGAAGGTAAGTTTAAATTGCCTGGAAAAGTTGAAGAAGTTAAACCTACATATACTTATGAAGGAACAAATGCAGTTTCAACAGGTGTTGAAACTCATGCTGAACCAATTGCTCAACCAACAGTAACTCAACAACCAGTTGAAACAGTTGAATCACCGGTAAGAGTTAATGAATTAATCAATGAACATTCACAAGAAACTACTGCTGTAGATGCAAAAAGTCTTGTTGCAGATATTATGAGTAAATATAATATGCAAAAATAATATTTGTAAAAGTCAATAAAAAAGAGGAGTTATTAACTCCTCTTTAATTTTTTATTATAATGATTATTAATATACAGTTGCTCTAACTCTATCTAAGTAAGTTGTTGTAGCACCATAACCAGTAATTAATGTACCATCATAATCAATTAAGATAGCATTATCAAAAGTCATATCACAATCAATTGTAGTTGCTTCATGAGCACCATTATTTCCACCAGCACTTGGAACAGCTTTCTTTAAATAACAACCTTCCATAACCCAATAAGCAACACTATTTTGGTGACCATCAGTATGTTCAAAGACAGTTTTAAATTTATAATTTTCAGGAACTGTACCAGTAGTTTGGTCATATAAATCTCTTTGTTTTTGTATTTGATTAAATAAAAGTTTATAGTTCATGTTATCATATGAATTGTAAACTTTGAATGAAACACCACTCCAAGTCCATTTTCCTGGATATTTAATTTGTCCATTAACTGTTTCAATAATTTGATCTTCAAATTCACCAGAAGGTGGACTAAATTCTCTCATATCCATTGTTAAATCATCATTAGAACCAAATTTTATTTCACACATTTGTTTAACAGGATTATCAATCCAACCATTTTCAGTAAAATTATTAGATGGTCTTCCTAATCCAATAAATCTAACTCTATAACGAGTTGCTAAGTGAGTAAATTTAACTCTTTGATTAGATGAATCAATTTTTGTACCGAATTTAGATAATGATTCATAACCATTTATAGGTCTAATATCTCCACCACTATTTTTATTATATACCATATTTAAATTCTCCATAAAACGTTTTATATAAAGTATTTATACAAAAATGCTTAAAAAATAATTTTTTTAATAAAATCATCCATAAATACCATTATGAAATATAAGATTTTAACAAACGATGGTTTTAAAGAGTTTTCGGGAATAAGAAAAGTTCCCAATGATAATGTCATTGAATTAATTTTTGATGATAATAAACTCTCTTGTACTATTGACCATAAAATCTTTATTGATGAAAATATTTGTAAAAATGCTGGAGATTTAAGCATTGGAGATAAAGTATTTACAAAAAATGGTTATAAAGAAATTATTGATATAAAACCATCTTCAACTGATTATGTATATGATATATTAGATGTTGATGGAAATAAGTTTTATGCTAATGATATTTTAGTTCATAATTGTGAATTCGTTGGTAAATCTAATTCATTAATTGATACAATGATATTACGACAAAAAGTTATTGAATTAGAAAATACTACTTATAAATTTGTTGTAGATAATGATATAAGATTTTATAGAGATATTGAACCATATAAAAAGTATTTAATAGGAATTGATACTTCTATGGGGGTTACAGGAGACTTTTCTGCAATAGAAGTATTTGAATTTCCAGGATTTAAACAAGTTGCTGAATGGAAAAGTGATTCATTAAATCAAAATGATCAAATAATTAAAATAAAAACACTCATAGATTGGATATATGATAAAATAAAGAGTATGGGTAATAAGTATCCAGAGATATATTGGAGTGTTGAAAATAATGGTTCAGCAGAAGGTTTTATATGTGCTTTAAGAGAAATTGAAAGACATAATAATGGAAAACAATTTATTAAAAAAGGTACTTTAATTAGTGAAGATGAGTCTAAAAGAGTTGGATTTACAACAACAAAAGTTACTAAACATACTGCTTCATCACAATTTAAGATACTCTTTGAAATGAATAAACTTGAAATTCTTTCAAGAGAGTTTTTAATACAATTATCAAACTATTCTTTAAAAGATATTAAAGCAACATCTTTTGCGGCAAGTTCTGGCCATGATGATTTAATAAGTGCTGCTTTAATTGTTGTAATGATGTATTTACAAATAAAGAATAGATATGATTTAGATAGAGAGATTATTCCAATTCAACAAATTAATGAAAATAGTGGTTTATTTGATGATGATACACCATTTTTAATGTTTAATGATAGATTGTAAAAAAAGTGCTTGACAAAGCACTTTTTTTATGTTATTCATAAATTATGAATAAAATTATTGAAAGGAAAATAATATGACAAGAGTTTTAGTTAAAATTTATGAATATACAAAGCATTTAGATGGTTCTGAAGATAGAGTTCTTTATCAAGCATTTGATAAAGAATTTGAAAATGGTAATGAAGCAAGAGAATGGAGTAATAGATATTGTTTAGATATGAGTGGTAATTATGGTGATGAAGTGATTTCATATACTTATAAATTATCTGATCATGAAGATGATTTAGAATTATGTGATTTCTTTGATAAGTGTTTAAAATATGCTGTTCAGACTGCTCTAAATAACCCAGAATTAGCAAAAAAGATTTATATAGAGAAGATGACTTTAGAATCTGTAAAACAAGCTTATGAAGATTATAATAGTGAATATAGTGATGAGGAATAATGTTTAAAAAAGGTCAATTTATTAAAGATAAAGATACTAATAGAGTTTATAAAGTCATTAGAATTACTAATGATTTAGGACATAATCGTGTTTATGTATTAAGACCAAAAGGTAAAAGAAAAGATGATGAAGATATTGAGGAAAGAGTATGTTATGTAAATAATGAATATATCCTTGATAAAAAACATTCAATGAGAGAAATGAAGAAAATACATGAATTTTTATTAAAAGCATGGGGAGCAATTTAATGGAGAAAGAAAGGACAACAGTAAAAGAGTTTTATGAAAATCCACAACAATTTTTAGACGAATTAAATTCTATTAATGTTAGAAAACTTGTTAATAAATCTGATAAAGATTTGGTTAAAAAGTTAAAGAGATGGGTTAAAGAATATTGGAAAGAAGATGGTTCAATGAATTTGTTTGAATCACAATATGCTAGATTACAAATGTTTTTGAAAGAACTTCTTGACAAATAATAAAAAATATGTTAATATTAAAGAAAAATATGGAGTAAAATATATGACAGTAAGAATTAGACAAAGACAAAAGAAATATTTAGTTAGAAAACATGTTGCTTATGGTAGAACATATAATTATAAAGATGGTGAAGGTTATAGTCACTATACAAAAGGTCGTAGAGTTTCAAAGTTAATGGCAGAAACTTTAAATAAAGGAAGTTTATGGTTAAATGCTTTTCTTGAAAAGGCATTTCCAAAACCAACAGTAGTTGCTCCTGAAGTAACAGATACAGTTGAAAATGAAGTAAAGGATACAGTTAATGATTAGTTCAGAAATGAACATAAAATCAATGATGAAATTAGTTGATTACCAAAATGGTTTTTCAGGGGGTTTGATATCCCCTGAAATAAATATTGAACCAGATGGAACTTGTTCTTTATCTTGGTATGGTGAAAGAGGTAGCTTAATCATTGCTTTTCCAGTAGATAAAGAAGAAGTTGAATTTTCATATTTAGGTATGAATGGTGATGCAGATTTTGGTGAATTTGCTTTTGATGATAAAGATAAATTTGATTCTTTAAGAAAAAGGGCAGGTGTTGAATCATTGATTAAAACACAGATTTTTGAAAAAGGATTTTATAGGAGTAAAAGAAAGAAATGAAAAAAATATTTATGATGTTAATGTTGTTTGTAATGGTTGGTTGTGCTAATGAAACACAAATTGCTCCACAACAACAATTATATGTAGAAAGACCAGTTGTTAATACTTGTAATAATTGTTCTTCAAGTTATACTGTAAGAACACCAGTTAGTGTTATGTATAAAAATACAACTTATACAACAGTATATGAACCAAAAACTTTTACAAGAACATCTTATGAAACATTACCTTATAAATGTGTTGAGGGTGAATTGTGTAGATAAAAAATAATTTGCGGAGATTAAAAATTTTTTCTCCGCAAAATTTGCATAGATTATTTTTTATAAAGGGGAAAGAATGGAAATTAGTTTAAATAAGAAAGAATGTTTGATAGATAATAAATCAGTATTAAGAGATTATATAAATGTAAAAAATGATATGGTAAAAAATTTAATAAGTAATCATACAGAGGAATCAACTGATTTTTCAAATGAAAAACGAGTAATTATGCCATTATTACATAAGAATACAATGTTGGAATTTAAAGATTCTCATGATAATACTCTTTTTCAAAAATTAAATTTATATGGTCTTAAATCTTTCACATATCCATCTTTTGTTAATAGAATAACGGGAAATAATGGTTATATAGATATATTGTTTACTGTAGGTAATTATGGTAATTATATTAAAGAATTTCTTAATAATTATGAAAAAATAGATAGTATTGTTTATACATTGCGTGAAATGCATAAACGATATATTAGAGATGTTGCAAAAATTATTTTGCATAATCCAAAAGTAGAATATTTAACTTTTGAAACGGATGATAATATAAATTCAATGATTAATTGCAGAGTAACTATTACATATGATAAGGCAAGTTATATTTAAATTTATAAAGGATAAGAGTAAATGAGTATATATTGGGAAATAATGGATTTAATTGAAGAAGAAAAACAAAGACAAGAAAATGAAATTTGCTTAATTGCTTCTGAAAATTATATGTCAAAAGATGTTATAGATGCTTGTGGAAGTGTTTTAATTAACAAGTATGCTGAAGGATATTCTGGACATAGATATTATGCTGGTTGTGAATTTATTGATAAAATAGAAAATAAAGCAAATGAATTGGTAAGACTACTATTTAATTGTAAATGGTCTAATGTTCAACCACATTCAGGAACGCATGCAAATCAATGTGTTTATAAAGCATTATTAAATCCTGGTGATTGGATACTTGCTATGGATATTAATTCAGGCAGTCATATTTCCCATTCCCTTAAATCAGGATTTGCCGGAACATTTTATAATGTTGTAACTTATGGATTAGATGAAAATGGTTTTTTGAACTATGATGAAATTAAAGAAAAACTTTATGAATATCATCCAAAACTTTTAATTATTGGAGCAAGTGCTTATCCAAGAATTATTGATTTTGAAAGAATTAGGAATATTGTTGATGAATATAATCAAGAAATTGAAGATATTAAACGATTTAATGTTTTATCACCAGAAGAAGAAAAAGATTTAGTTCAAAAGTGTTATCTAATGGTTGATATGGCACATATTGCAGGTCTTGTTGCAACAGGTTTGCATCCATCACCATTACCTTATGCAGATGTTGTAACATCAACAGTTCAAAAAACACTTCGTTCAGGTCGTGGTGGATTGATTCTTTCAAATGATGAAGAATTGGGTAAGAAGATTGATAAAGCATTATTCCCACAAATGTCTGGTGGTCCTTTAATGAATATGATTGCTGGAAAAGCAATTGGATTTGGAGAAGCATTAAAACCATCTTTTAAAGTATATCAAGAACAAGTTTTGAAAAACATTCAAGCAATGGTTGAAGTATTTAAAGAAAATGATGTTAAAATGATTACTGGTGGTAGTGATGTGCATTTGATATTACTTGATTTAAAAGATGAAAAGTTTTCTGGTAAAGATTTGGAAGTAGTTCTTGAAAAACAAGGAATTATTACTAATAAAAATGCCGTTCAAAATGATCCTAAACCTAAAACTGAAACATCAGGATTGAGAATTGGTTGTGCAGCAATAACTTCAAGAGGTGCAACAGAAGATGATGCTCATGAAATTGCTTTATTAATTTGTGCTAATATAGATTATATGAGAAATCATAATGGTAGAATACCTGATGCAATGTATGAGTATGGAAAAAAATGGGTTAAAGAATGGTGTGAAAAACATCCTATTTATAAGGATAATATAAATGAATAAAGAAATCATTAATAAAGAAATCATTATTAAAGAAACCAATATTAAAAAAATCAATATTATAGAAATCAATATTAAAGAACCTATACAAGATTATTTTTATCATATAGAGCATAATATGAATTGTTATCCATTTGTTTGGACAAGTGAGATTAAAGATCGCGGAGTAAATTATGATGATAAAAACCATTTGTATCTTGCTCGTATGAAAGGTTTTACAGGTAAAATAATTTTAGTAGAGGATTAAATAATGGATTTTCTTAAATCACCTTTTAATTATACTGGAACTAAATTCTTTGAATTAGAAGAATTATTCCAGTATTTTCCAAAAGATTGTGATACAATAGTTGATTTATTTTGTGGCGGTGGAAGTGTTTTTATCAATGCTGAATATAAAAATGTTATAGCAAATGATATTATTAAACCATTAATTTATTTTTATATTGCTTTAAGAGATTATAATATAGAAGATATATTAGAATGTTTAGATAAAGTAACTATTTCAAAAGATAACCAAGAAGAATTTTTAAGGATGAGAGAAACCTTTAATCAAGAAGGTGCTATTGATCCTTTTAAATTCTTCTCATTATGTTCTTCTTGTACAAATAATATGATGAGATTTAATAAGAAATTTCTTTTTAATCAAACATTTGGTAAAAGAAGTATTAATGATAATACTATTCAGAAGTTAAAGGATTATTCTAAAAGAATCAAGGAATTTGATTCAATAAAATTTGAAAATAAACAATATTATGAAGTAGAAATTCCTGAAAATTCATTTGTATATCTTGATCCACCATATTTAATTACAGAAGCTGGTTATAATTGTTATTGGAATAAAGAGTTAGAAGAAAAACTTTATGAATATGTTATAGATTTGGATAAAAAAGGGATAAAATGGGGTATGTCTAATATGTTATCCCATAAGGGGGTAAATAACCCCTTTATAGATAAAATATTATCCTTTAATGTTCATAAAATAGAATCATTTAAGAATAAAGCTGCTAAACAATCTAAAGCAGAAGAATCAACAGAAGTTTTTATTACGAATTTTTAAAAAAGTTCTTGACAATCATTAAGAAATAGTTTATGTTTTAACTATAATAAAATGATTGAAAGGAAAATAATATGAAAAAATGGTTATTGACATTAATGATGATTCTTTATTCAACAACATCTTTTGCTTTTGTTCCTGTGGTAGTTGCTACTGGTCGTCACAAAATTAAAGAAACTGCTGTTCATACCGATGGTCAAGAGATTTATAAACATTCTTTAGGAATTCTTATTGGAAAAGAAGTTCATGGTTGTAAAATTATTGATGCGTTTTATTGGGATCATAAAATTAATATGATTTGTATTAAAGATGATTCATTCTATAAAATGAAAGTTTTGGTAGAAGATTTAAAAGAATTGTCTGGAAAAGGTTGGAAAAGAGGATATTGGGATGTTGATGTAACCAAAGAAGTTATTGAAATTTTTAAAGGAGAAAAATAATGAAAAAGTTATTGATAATTTTAACAATTTTGATGACAATTTCTTTTAATGCTAATGCAGGTATATGGACATATACTCAAGCAACAAGTGCTAAACATAAGGCTCAGGAAGCTGCTGAAGCAATTAAAGAAACCCAAGAAGATGTACAAGAATTAAAAGAAGAAGTGAAAGATTTGAAAGATAAAATAAATAACATTATCAACTTGTTGGAGAAACAAAATGAAGAAAAAGAAAAACATAAAAAGGATTAATTTATCTGCTATGGAACTCCATATGAATGGATTATATCGTATGAAAGTTATTCCTAATAAGAAAAAAGAACAGAAAAATCGTAAGAAATTTAATCTCAATAAAGAAATGAATAGTTATTTAAACATTTGTAGCAATTGTGGTAATTTAATAAAAGGTGAGCAAGCGTTTAAACAACTATTCATAGGAGATTAATATGTTAAATATAATAGCAAATATCATAGTTGGAATGTTACTTTTTGTTATGATGTATATAGCAATGAAGGATTTATAAGATGTATAAGATACCAGAATTTTTAGATATATGGAAAATAAATGAAACAACAAATGGAGTAATAACAGATATAAGAGAAGATAGAATAAGATTATTATGTAAAGATAATATTACTGGAAAAGTGTATTTTATAAATGAAAAATTAATTGAGAGTGATGATAAATTAACTAAATATAAGATTTTTAATGATAATTATGAGTTTATAAGTAAAAGTAAATTAATAGAAACAATTTTTGAGTCAATGTAATGATAGAAATTTTTAGAATGATATATACTTTAATTTTTAATATTATTGCTGATATTGTTGCTGATAAAATTGTTGATTATGAAAAGAGAAAGAAAAAGAGGGTTAAAAAATAACCCTCTTTTTTATGAATTATTGAATTTCAATATATTCAGATCCTTTTTCTTCTTTATTAATTGGTTTAAATTCAATAGTTAAGCAACCATCTTCCCATTTAGCACCAACTAATTCCAAATCATTAGAAATGGTCTTTTGAATACAGAAATGTCTTTCAGCAATACCTTTACGAATATATTTTCTTTCAGGTTCTTCTTTTTTAACATCTTTATCGCAAATTGTTAAAGTATTATTTTCAAATTTTACACCAATTTCATCTTTTGAAAATCCTGCTAAAGCAATACGAATAAATGTATGCCATTCATTATGAGAACAATTTTTATCATCTTCTATAATTTGATTTTCTTGATATATATCATATGGTGGAAAACTATCATTTGTTTCTGTATTAAAAACATCATTCATACGATTAAATAAATTTTCAAAACCAATAAAATCATTAACAAATGGTTTGAAAACATCCCTATTATCAAGGGTTAATAAACTTTTTGACATAATTATCTCCTTAAAAAGCAAGTTAATTTTTATGAAAGACCCTTATTGGCATCCTTCATTATATATTTAGTGTTTTTTGTCAAAAAAGTCAATAGTTTTTGAAAAATTTTTTTATTGATTTTTAAAATAATTTATGGTATTATAATTTAAGTAAATAGAATAAATTGAAAAGGTGTTTTTATGAATAATATTAGGGAAGCAATATTAAAAAAGTTCTTTAATAGAGTAAAAGAATCTAAAAGAAATAATCTTAAAGAAGTCAGAATACCAATGAAAGAATTGGAAGATTTAGGTGCAGTTATTTATGAAATGCTTGCAGAGTTCTATAGTGAAAAAATGGAAGAAGAACATGGAGAAAATGATTCTATTGAATTATCTGGGGGAACTTTTTAATGTATGTAGGAACATATTTAGATAGAAGTAATAATAAGTTATTAGTTTCTGAAAGAATTAAAGGTCAAAGGATTACAACAGATTATCCTTTGATACTTGAATATTTTCTTGCTGATGAAAATGGTTATTATAATGGTCTTGATGGTAAAAAATTAAGAAAAGTAACTTATAGAAATACTTTTGAACAATATCAATTGAAGAAAGATTTTGAAGAAAACCATATTCAAACTTATGAATTAAACTTTAACTTGACAAATAAAGTTTTGCATAAGTATTATAATGGTGCTAAATCACCAGAATTACATAAATCATTTTTTGATATTGAAGTTGATAGAAAAGGTTATGAATATTTAACTGTTGACCAACTTATTGAAAAAGCTTGTTGCCCAGTTAATGCTATTTCTATCTATAATAATTGGCAAGATACATTATTTACATTAATGCTTAAACCAGAAACCCTTTCAAAAGAACAAGCATTGGAAGTGTGTAATAAATTTGAAAACACTTTCTTATTTGATGATGAAAAAGGGTTATTAGAAGCATTATTAGTATTGTTTGATGATTCAGATTGTTTAATTGGATATAACAGTTCTCGTTTTGATATTCCTTATATTGTAAGAAGATTAAATAATGTTTTAGGTAAAAAATCTGCTAATAGAATAAATGTTTGGGATATAGAACCAAAAGAAAAAACTGCAAAAGATGATTTTGGATCAGTTCATATTGAATATGAATTGTATGGAAAATGGAATGTTGATTATCTTGTATTATATAAGAAACACGAAAGAGGTAAAAAAGAATCTTATAAATTAGATTCTATTGCTGAAATAGAATTAGGTGAGAATAAAGTTCAACATGACGAATCATTAGAGGATATGTATAGAAATCGTTATGAAGATTTTATCTTGTATAACAGGCAAGATACTATGTTGGTTAAACGATTGGAAGATAAATTAAAATATATTGATATTCATAATCGTCAATGCCATAGTATTTGTTGCTCTTATGATGCCACATTAGGTACTGTTGCTTGGGTTGATCAAGCAATTATTAATGAAGCACATGAAAGTAATATTATAGTTCCTGATAGATTAGAAGGTAAAAATAAAGAATTTGATGGAATAGTTCCACCAGGAGCATTTGTTCCAGTACCTGTTCCAGGATTACATAGTTATATAATGTCTTATGATATGGCATCATTGTATCCTAATACAACAATTGCTTTAAATATGAGTACAGAAACTATTATTGGTCAAGTTAGATTAACAAAAACTATTCCATATCTTTGGAAAAAGATTGAGGATAATGATTTATATTCAAATAAAGGAAAGAAGATTCCTAAGTGGGGTGATGCTTGGTTAAATGAATGGGGTACTCTTGAATTTAAAGATATTTTGGAACAAAATGATGAAAAATTAATCTTGGATATTGAAGGTGGATCATCTATTGAAATGACTGCTAAACAAATACATGATATGGTATTTGCTGAAAATAGTAATCTTAATATATCTGCTTTTGGAACATTGTTTAGAACAGATAAAGAAGGTCTTGTTTCAAGAATGTTTAAAAGATGGTATTCTGAAAGAAAAGGTTTTAAGAAAACTATGGAACATTTTGAAGATTTGGAATCTGGAATTAAAATTTCTGATGAATTAAATAATCTATTGAAAGATTTTAATAATCCTAATAAATCAAATACACCTATTGAATATGATATTAATATGTTAAAACATTTAATTGAAGAAAATGATGTTGATAAACTAAAACAATTTATGTTAGATAATGATTTGGAATTATCTAATGATGAACGTATTATTTCAAAACATAAAAGATATTTTCTTGAACAAGTTAATTATTGGGATTTGGAACAATATGTAAAAAAGATTTGTTTAAATTCCTCTTATGGTGCTATTTTGAATAATGGTAGTACATTCTTTGATTTCAGATTTGGTTCTTCAATTACTATGAGTGGTCGTAAAGTTTGGCAACATCTTGCTTCTAAATCAAATGAAGTTATGTCTGGTGAATATATTCATACTGGTAATTGTATCGTTACTGGTGATACAGATTCTTGCTATATGTCATTAAATGATGCTTTTAAAAAGATTCATCCAGATTTCAATTATGATATGGATAATGTTATTAAATATGCTGATAAAGTTGGTAAAGAAGTTAATAGTTCTTTTTCAGAATATATGATTAAAACATTCCATTGTACACCAGAGGGTGCTGCTCGTGAGGGATCTGAAAGAGAAGTTGTTGCAAGTCGTGGTTTAATATGTGGTAAAAAACGTTATGCTTTATTAGTTATTGATAAAGATGGTTATAGACAAGATGTTGACGGAAAACCTGGTAAGATGAAGATTATGGGTATTCAAGTTGCTCGTTCAGATACACCAAAATTAGTAAGAGATTTATTAAAGAAAATGCTTCAATCAATTCTAGTAGATGGTAGTAAAGAAAAACTTTATGAAATACTTAAAGAATTTGGTGAGAATAAATGGAAATTACTTGAACCTTGGGAAAAAGGAAGACCAAAGGCATGTAATAAATTAAAATTTTATACAGATGAATATAATAAAACTGGTAAATGTAGTGTTGGTCAGGTTATGGCAAGTATTAATTGGAATAAATTGATTGATGCTAATGATGATAAAATTACTCCAAAGATTTTAGATGGTGATAAAGTTATTGTATGTTCATTAATTCCAAATAATGCTTATAATATGAAAAGTATTGCTTATCCTATTGATTTGGTTAATTTACCGAAATGGTTTAAAGATTTACCATTTGCTGAACAAGATATGGAAGATAGTATTATTGATACAACATTAGATACAATATTTAAAGCAGTTAATTGGAAATTAAGATTATCAGATGCTATGAGAACAAATGATGATATTAATGATTTCATAACATTTTTAGATTGACAAATGTTTTATAATCATATATAATAATGTAATAAAAGAGGTTTATAATGGCAAGTAATGAAATAATTAAAAAAATGATTTTAAAAAACAATGATTTATTTAAATCATTAGATTTAGAAGTTGTTCCAGTATTTAGTGATGAAAAAAATCCTACTTGTAATATGTCTGGTATAACTGATGATGAAGTTGTTTATGTTCATAGTCAATGTAATGAATATTATGATGAACCAATTTTTGCTTTTAGAAATTGGGGTAAGATTAGTTCCATTTTAGGTATGTTTACTGATACAATGGATATTAAAATAGACGGTGAATATGATAGTTCTTTAAATAGAGATTGTCCATCTGTAATTCATTTTAAATCACCTACTGTAAAGATTAAGCATTATCTTCAATCATATAAATTTTATAAAGCACAAGAAGAAAATAATGCTATGTATAAGAAAAAGAAATTTGTTTTAGCAAGATTGAATGATTCAAATATTACTATTGATAAAGAATCTATAAGGCAAATTTCAAGAGCAGTTTCAATTCTTGATGATAAACAATTTAAATTAAAAATTGAAGATAATGATGTTTATGTAGTTATTGGTGATGAATCAAAATCAGTTGATAGTATTAAAATTAAATTAGGAGAAACATCTGTTATAGATTTTACTGAATCAAATTTAATTTCATTTGATTATTTCAATGCTATTTATAAATCTTTTGAAAAAATGAATGGAACAAATTATATTAAGATATATAAAGATAAAATAATCTTTACAAATAGAGATGAAGATTGTTCTGTATCAGTAATTTTAAGAGCAAAAAATAATTAAAAATATAAGGAGATATGATAATGTGGTATTTTATTTTTCATCCTAAAAAAGCATTTAAGCAATTCATCATTAAAACCATTAGAGAATGGAGTGATGAACAATATGAAGAAATAATTAATAGGAACAAAAAATAATTAAAAATTGTTAAATGGCAAAGGTTTCCGTCTTTATCAAACAATTTGTTGTTTGTAAAATAATTGAGGGTTAATTAACCCTCAATTATTAATTTAAATACTTATCTAATGTTTTTAAAAATTCTATTTTAGAACTATTTAAAGGTCGTTTAGAATGAATTATATTAAATAATGCTGATGTAATTGGTGAATCAACTTGTGATTCATTTAATTGATTGAATAATTTTGTAGCAATTTCTTTTCCATTACTTCTTGTGATATTAGTATTTTCATTAAGTATTTTATCACTATTATTTTCAATCATTTCTTGGATAATTTTTTGACATTCAGTATTATTTTTAGAAAATGGTTTAATATTTTCATAAATGATTTCTTCATCATTATCTGCTTTTTCCATTAAAACAGAAGCATATTGAGATTGAATTTTTGTTTCATTTATTGCAAGATATTTAATAGCAGGATGTTCAATGCCCATTTTTTTAACTAATTCATTATAGTTTTCTGAATAATTAATTTCTTCTTCAACGGATTCAAATAATGCTTTATTAAAATTATTAGTTAATTTTGAAATAGTTTCAGCAAGCATATCTTTAAATTGAATAATATATTTTCTTAAAGAGTATCTATCATAATATTCATTAATAAAATCTTTGATTTCATTATATTTAGTAGTTTCTTTAATAATATTTTCACATATTAAATCATTTTTAATACCACCATTATTGATATGTTCTGCTAATGCTTTAATGCCAAATGCTAATTTTTCATTAAAGAATGTTTTTGCACCATAACAATCTTCAATAACAAATACTTTCTTTTCAGGAATTTTTTGATTGTTTGATTCATATAACCAGAAATTGATTAAATCATTTTTATTAACATTGAATTCTTCACAAAGATGATTTTTCTTAATTGCTCTTAATAAATCTGTACCAGAAGATAATTTATCTCCACAAGTAACTAATTTATTATAAGCATTAATAAGATTTTCTTTGGTATTATTTTCTTTAACCATATAAACTTTAGCATTTTCTAAAACAAATAATGATGTAGGTTTCTTTTGATTAATATCAAGATTGTTAGTATATCTGTTTTTAACATATTTTACAATATTGTTAATATTATCAATATTTTCGGATAATGTTTTAATAGTTTTTTTATCTAATGAAGATACAAAATCTTTTGTTTCGGATAATGTTTTAATAGTGAATAATTTATCAAAACATTTTTTATCTAATGATTTGCAAGATTTTAAAGAACAAATCTCATCAATCATTTCTTTTAAAATGTTTTGTGTTTTTTTATTTTGCAAATCTTCTGACAAATACATATCAGCAACTCTTTTTGTATTATGTGCTGTATTAATTAATATACATAATGATTCATCAATACCATGTGATTCATTCATTTTATCATCATCCTTATTTTTATTTAATTTTGTAATTGTATCTTTAATTAAATTATAAATTTTTCTTTGATTTAAATTAGAATAAACTTTAACTTCAACACTAACACCATTAAGATTTGCTAATTCTCTAATTCTTTGTAAAATAGTTTTCATATTATCATTAAATGAATTTGTTCCTTTCCATATACTAATAACTGGATTATCATCATCCATTAATGAAATCATGATATTATAATTATTGATGTAAATCCATTTTGCTTCATTTGAATCAATAATTGTATTACCATCTTTATCATAAAACTTTAAATAAAGATTGTAATCAGTAGAATGCAAGATATTTATAATATCAGTTTGAAGTGTTGAATATTTCATATTTATTCCCTAAATTATCATATACAATTATTTATTCATAATCATTGTTAAAAAGGTTTTTATGATTATTTTAAAAGTAAATAATTCTATAAACCTCTTGGAGATGAGTATGGTAAAATATAAATTACCAGTTGGGACAGGTCCTATTAAAAAAACGAGACCATATAATACTTTAACAGATTTGCAAAAGGAAATCTATAAAAAAGTATATGATCCAATTAATGGTATATTATTTTTTGCTGAAAATTGCTGTTATGTTAATAGAAATGGTATTCAACATTATGAACCATTTGATTATCAAAGAGAAATGTTATTTAATTTACATACTTCAAAGAACGTAATTTCACTCTTTGGAAGACAACTTGGTAAAACGATCACAACTGCTATATATATTCTGTGGTATGCTATGGTATTTGATCATAAACAAATATTAGTATGCGCACAATCAAAAGATGCTGCCTCTGAAAACCTTGAAAAAATAAGATTAGCATATGAATATTGTCCTAATTTTTTAAAAAGAGGAATAATTGGTAGTAATAAAACAACAATGGAATTTGATAATGGTTCAAAAATTTTTGTAAGACCTTCTAATTCAAATGCTCCTCGTGGTTTAACACCTGCTCTTGTGTATGTTGATGAGTTTGCTTTTATTGGATCGCAAGATTCTGCTGAAAAAGGTCTTGAAAAACAAAATGAATTCTTTTCAGCATTAACACCATCATTATCATCATCACAAGGTTCTTTATTTATAACATCCACACCAATATCTGAAACAGATTTATTCTTCCAATTATGGAATGGTGCTAAAATGAAAGTTGATGATAAAGGTTTAGATATACCATGTGATTATATGCTTAAAATTAATGGTGAATTATATCGTGATTTTCATTTATTTAAAGCAAAAGATGAAGCAGAAACTTATGCTGAAAGTATTAGAAATGAAAATACTATCGTAGAAGTTGTAGAAAAATCTCCTGCTGGATATAATGGTTTTCAAAGTCAATTAGTTACTTGGGATAAATGTCCTTTAAAAACAAAAGAATGGGCAGATATGGAATTAAAAAGAATTGGTGAAGAAAGATTTAATCGTGAGTATAATTGTCTTTCAGGAGATTCTTTAATAACCATTATGGATGAAAATGGTAATATAAAGAATGTGAGTTTAGAGTTATTATATAACTTTTATTAATGTTAATTACACCCCTATTTTAGATTTCTATGTATAAATAAATACAAAGGCATAATTTAAAAAATTTGTCTTAAATAATAAATATAGGAGAAAAATTATGGCAGAATTAGCAAAGTCATTTATAACAATATCAGATGAATCTGCATATGGTGCTGGTGTTAATACTATAATTCCTTTATATGTTTTTGCAACAAAAAGTAATAAAGTTTTAGATGCTAGTACAGGAGAAATTGCTCCAGGTACAACTATTGCAAATGAATTGCTTGTTATGACTTCACAAAGAGATGTTATTAATACATTTGGTGTTCCTAACTTTACAAAAGTTAATGGAATTGTTATGCAAGGTGATGAATTAAACGAAGTTGGTTTGTTAGGTTTATATAATGCAATGGGTAGTTCATCATTGGGTTATGCTGTTAGAGCAGATATTGATTTAGGTCAATTACAACCATCAACAGTAGAACCAAAAACATCTGTTGAAGATGGTACAAAATGGTTAGATCTATCTACTTCTTCATTTGGTGTTTATAGAAGTAACGGTAGTAATGCTACAATTACAATTAATCAATGGGATTATGTAAATGTTAAAATTTATGATTCATTAGAAGAAGCTGATAAAACAGAAAATGATATTATTTTTGTTAAAACAACAAGCGGTGGTGAATTTTATGAATGCTTAAGTAATGAATGGTATTTAATTGGATCAAGTGATTGGGCAACAAAAGTAGATAATAATGTAACATTTACATTTGCAACATATAATAATATGCCTGAAAATCAACCAGAAGGATCAATTTGGATTAGTATGTCATCTTATAATGATGGTACAGAACTTAATATGAGAGTTTATAATTCAATTCTTTCAACTTGGAGTTCTCATACAATTCCTATGTTCAATTCATATATTGAAGCAGAAGATTATTTTGGAAGTGCTTTAGTAGAAGGGACAATGTTTGCTTTATGTGGTAATGATAATGGTGAAGCTGTTATTACTGTAAAAGAATATTCAAGAAAAGAAGGTGAAACATCATTTATTACACCAAGTGAAGAAACAACATTAACACCTGATACTGTTTTATCTGGATATTATATTTTCAATGTAGCAGGATTAGACAATTCTTCAGTAAATAATGAAGATAAAGAAGGTTATTGTAATTGTTCTGATGCAGAACATAATACAGTTAGTAAAGTTATTGTTTACTTTAATAAATTTATGAAATCAAAAGGTATTGATTCTGTTGAAGCATCATTAACAAATGGTGAATTAGTATTTGAATCAACTGATGGTCTTTCTATTGGTATTGAAACAGGTGATGGATTTAGTGAAATAACAAAAATTGAAGATAAAGAAGTAGAAATTTCTTGGAATGATGCGAAAAATGTTGAAATTTCAATAAATGAACCAAAAGATGAACCAAAAGATGGAACATTATGGTTTGATAGTGAAGAAAAATATGATATTTTGGTTAATACTGGATCTGCTTGGAAAGGATTAAGTGTTGCTCATTCAAATGCTGAATTATATATTACATCTGAAAAACCAAGTGGAGAAATTAATCCATTTTCATTATGGATTGATACAAATGCTGAAAATTATCCAGCAATTTATAGATATGAATCTACTGGTTGGAAATTATTAGATAATAGTGACCAAACATCAGCATATGGTGTATTATTTGCAGATGCAAGATATTATGATGATGAAGATAAACCATTGACAATGGAAATTGCAGATAATGGTAAAGTTAGTGGTACTATATTAACATCTTCAACTGTTGATCCAGATGCTCCAAAAGCTACTGCATATCCAAAAGAAATGATTTTATTTAATACAAGATTCTCATCAAATAATGTTAAAAAATATGTTAAAAATGCATTTCCTGGAAAATCTGCAGAAAATGTTCCTGGTAAAACATTATCTCGTTGGGTATCTGCTTCTGGAAATGCTTTAAACGGTGCTGGATTATTTGGTGCAAAAGCACAAAGAAAAATGATTGTTGATGCATTAGCTGGTGCAATTAATTCTTGTGAAGAATTAAGATCAATCAATTATGATTTCTTCTATGCTACTTGTCCAGGATATCCTGAAATTGATAATGAATTAATGGATTTAAATAAAGAAAAGAAAGAAATGTTCTATATCGTTTCTGATACACCTAAGACATTAGCACCTACTGTAAGAGCAATTACAGATTGGGGTATAAATGCTAATAATGCAGATCATGGTTTAGATGGTCGTGTAATTAGAGATATGTATATAACAAGACAATATCCACCTATGGGTATGACATCTAATGTTGATGGTGAAGCAGTTGCTGTTCCTACATCATTTGTTAAAATGAAAAACTTATTAAACTTACCAAAAGGTGCAATTTGTGCTGGTAGTCAATATGGTGTAGTAAGTAATGTTTCTTCTGTTGGTTATATTACTGATGAAGATGAATATGCTCCAGTTTCATTATCTGATGGAATAGGTGATATAATTGTTAGTCAATCAATGAATCCAATTATAGCAAGAAGAAATACTGGATTGTTATTATGGGGTGAAAATACTGAAAATAATGGTAATACATCATTATCTGATGAACATGCAATATTAACATTATTAAGATTAAAGAGAGAATTGGATGCTGCTGTTACACCATTCTTCTTTAGAAAGAATATCAAATCAACAAGAGATGATTTTGATTATGTATTAAGAACAATCTTATCATCTTATGTTACTAATGAAGAACTTTATGACTTTGTATTAGATACAGAAACACCTAATACATCAGAAACAATCAGTCGTAAAGAATTGCATGCAAATATTGCTATTGAAATAGTTAAAGGTATTGAATTTATCTTTATTCCTATTAGAGTTGTCAATACTGGTACTCTTTCAAGTGCATCATTATCAGCATAAGATACTGAAAAATCTAAATAAAATCACCATAAGAAATTATGGTGATTTTTATTATAAAGATTGAATATAGAATAAATAATTATATAATTTAACAAAAGGATTTTAATTATGTTAATTTTAGGAAATAATAGTGCTTATGCACCAGATTTATTTGCAGGTGCTACCGGATCAGCACCTACTCCAACCCCTTCTATTCCAACAACTTTAGGATCAAGAATTGATAATAAAGCAACAGTAGTTGGTGTATTACAAGGTCATGAAGGAAATGCCTATGTATTAGCAGTTGTAGATGCTGTATATAGAACTAATGAAGCAATAACATGGGGAACATATGGTGTAGATACTCCATTAAATAATAATAATAATTCATCAGAATCTTTAGCAGATCATCATACAGGTAAATATAATACTGATTTAATTTTAAGTACATATACAGCAACAGATTATCCTGCATTTAATTTTGCAAGAAATGCCTGTTCTGTAACAATTGATAGTAATACTTATTATTCAGTTTTACCTAATTTTATTGAATTACAATTATTATATAATAATAAAGATGTATTAGATCAATATGATCCAACTGCTTCTACATATAGTGATAGAACGATGAGTGGATTTAAATGTGGTGCATCAAAGGGTTTATGGTCATCTACAGAGGGAAATTACAATTACGCATGGCGCATTCACAATGATGGCAATATGAATTGCGACAGCAAGAATGATACTATTAACTACGGTGTATGTCCAGTAATTTGTATTCCATTATCTTAAAAAATAAATTAAAAAAAGAGGGGTTTTACCCCTCTTTTTTTACGAAATTTTCAATAACATCAATATTGTTTTCATGAATAAATTTTTCAATAACTTCCCCGAGTTTGTCAATAAAGATTTCGTAACTATCATCGCCAAACTTATCCATTAACATATTATTAAAAGATGTTGATTCACAAAATGCATGGGCAAGTTCATGATAAAGAGTTTTAACTCTTAATTCTTCTGCAACATTTTTATCTAAAAAAATCTTTAATTTTTCATAATGAATAATTCCACGAGCATCTTTACCTAATTCCGGATTATTTTGAGTTGTTAATTTAAGTTTATATGATAAACCATTAACATTAATATTTTGAAATTTCTCTTTTGCCATAGTTTTTCTCCTTTCGTAATGATAATATAACATATAAAATATAATTGTCAAGTAAAAAATGAATAAATAATATTATAATCATGAGGTATTGTTTAAATGACAAAATTGACGGAAAATTTAAGAGTTGGTGATTTAAAATATTGTGTTAGTAATTTTATTTCAGTAGATGAGTATGTTAGTAAAATTGATGATGATAATATTACAATAGCATTTTTCTGTAATGATAGAGATGTTGCAGATGAATTAAAAGATTTTGTTGAAAAATCATTTTTTATGGAAATTAAAGATATAGAAATTGCTGATACAATTACAGAAGATAATAAGTATATATTATTTGTAGAATTTGAAAGAAAAATATCATTTCCAAAGATTCTTCTTAATGTTCTTAAAGATATTTCTTTTTTAACTAATGAGAAAAAATGGTTTTTTACAACAATAAATCATCATGAACAACTTCCTTGTGATGAAGAAAATATTAAAAAATATGTTAGATTAACAAAATTAAGAGATACACCAGAAGTTAAGGAAAGTTTTGAAATAAATAACGGTATAAATAAACTTTCTTTAATTAATGAAGGATATGTTTCAGAAAAAGTTATGAATCATTATATTAAAGAATCATCTTCAATTAATGATTTAGATGATAATATTATGAAACTTTTGGAATATACATATCCAAATAAAGAAATAATAACAACAGATAGTAAGATATTTATTATTGGTGATAATAAAATATTAATGTTAGGATAAGGATAATAAACAATGCTTGGTGAAAATATTAACTATAAAATTAAAGGACATTTAAGAATTTGGGAAAAAGAAACTGGAAAAGTTTTATTAGACCATCATAATGCAATCCATCCAGAAAATATGTCTTTGGCATTAGCACAATCATTAGCACATGGTAAAGGTTTTATTAGAGAAATGGTTTTTGGTAATGGTGGTGTTAGAGTAAATGCTTCTAATGAATTTTTATATTCTGCTCCTCAAACAATTGGTAGAATGGCATCATTATATAATGAAACTTATGCTAAAATTGTTGATGCTAATGATTCTGAAAATAATGATAAAGAACATAATTTTATAGAAGTTTCTCATATTACAGGTAACGTTTATTCAGATGTTTTAGTTCATTGTACTTTAAATAAAGATGAACCATCATCTCAAAGTATATATAATAATGATACACAAATAGCAACACAAGAATATCAATTTTCAGAAGTTGGATTAAGAACAGCAAGTGGTGATTTAATTACACATATTTGTCATTATCCAATAGAAAAAGCATTAAATATTACATTACAAATAGATTATAATTTAAGATTACAAATTGTATAAAAAAGGGAGTTTTAAAACTCCCTTTAATTATTTCCTTTTCCATTATCTTCTTTTTTAGTTCCTAAAATTAAAGATGGATTAACGGAATGAGATCCTAAAACTATTACCATGATAATATCCTTTAAAATGATTCTCATAAGTATTTATTAATAAAAAAGAGGAGTTAAAAAACTCCTCTTTAATAATTGATGTAAAATTTAAAAATTATGCTAAATCAACTTTATTTGCATTTAAAGAACCAACAGTAACTTTAATAGAAACATCAACACTATCAAATGTTACAACATTATCTGATTCTACTTTTTCTGCAACTACAATGTCTTCAATTTTACCAGATTCAGATGTAGCTTCAAGAACAGGTACATTTTTGAATAATTTCTTAATTTCTTCAACAGCACCATCTTTTAAACCAACGTATTTGTTTTCTTCATCAGCTAAGCCACTTCTTTCATCACCATCTTTTTCTCCATAGTGAGCAGAAACTTGCATTGGTCCTCTTTCACCATATACCCATGTTTGTTCTAATGTGAAACCTAATTTTTCACCATCAACATAAGTAATAACTGGTTGTGCGCCATTACTTCTTAAAACTTCTAAAACTCTTAAATAGTTAGCTTGTGCAGAAGCAATTGCTAATGCTTCTTCAATTGTTGGATGTTCAGGATCTTTTGGATCAGCAGCTGTTAAAGAAACACCACCAGTTGTTAATTCAAAGTATTGAATTGCACCATTCATAGCAGTAAACATGTCTGGTAATCCAAATTTCTTTGTATAATATTGATTAAATAATTTTGTCATATTTTTTCTCCTATAAATTTATGATACAATAAAATGTATCTGTAAGTATTTATATAAAAATTAAAAAACTTTTGAAAAATAAAAAAGTTACTTAATTTTTCTATTATTTATATAAATAATAATATATGATACAATTTATAATAGAGGATTAAAAATGAAATTCTTAATTAAAACTATAAGTGGAAGACAAGGTTATAAATCTTTTAAAACCTTGAATGAATATGTTGATTTTATGACAAAGAAAGGTCATTTAATACAAGATTTACAAGAAGCTGATTTACCATATACAGATAAACCAGTAAAATTACCAAAAATTTCATCATCAAAAGGTTGGTCAGAAGTATCTGATTTTGGAGAAGTTGGTGAAGAAGCTGAAAAAGGTGAATCATTGATTGCTTCTACAAGTAAATCTGTAATGAAAGATGAAGCAAGTTTTGAAATGTCTAAATCATCTGGTAAAGCAGATAAACAAGAAATGGGTTTAGGTGCTGAAAAAGGTGATATTGATATGTCTGATTTTAAATCATTTGAGTATGAAGAACCAAAGATTAAATCATCTGAAACAAAATCAGAAAAATCTACTTCAGAAGAACCTAAAAAAGAAACTACTGAAAAGAAAGAAGATAAATCCTCTAAAAAAGAAACTACTGAAAAGAAATCTGAACCTAATAAAGAAGAAAAGAAAGAAGAACCTAAAAAAGATAAAAAAGATTCTTCTAAAAAATATGATAAAGATATTGAAGAATGCTTAAGAGCAGCTGGTGTTCAATTAAAAGAAGGTATTAAAGATTATCTTCCAAGAGCAGGTTTTATTAGAGATGATGATGAAGATAAATCATCTTCAAAAATGGGTGTTTGGGGTGGTCAAGGTACTGACGAACAATTAAGAAAAGCAAAAATTATTGCTAAAGTTAAATTTGCTAATGGTGATAGATTTGGTAGAGTTACAAAAGCAGATTTAGATAATTTTGATGAATATAAAGCACAATATGATGAAATTTATGGTTCTGATGAATTAGACGAAGGTTGGAAAGATAAATTGAAAAAAGGTGCAGCTGCAATTGGTGTTGCAGGAGCATTAGCAGGCAATGCTATGGCAAATGATACTGGTCGTTATGATTATAATTTTGATCCTAATCATTATGAACAAGTTGAATTAGATGCTAATGATTGTAGAAATCCTAATTGTTCATTTGGTGATGAAGATGCTCAAACAAAAAGTGATATTGAAAAACCACAAATTAAAAGAATTACCAAAAATGGTATGATTATTGACCAATTTGGTAATGAATGGACAAGAGCAGATTTTGATAAATTACTTGCTGGTGAAGATCCTTTCCATGATGGAGCAAGAAATCCTAATATTGAAGAATCAGAAGAAATGATTGAAGAAGATGATGATTCTTTAAATGTTGAAATTGCAGAATGTTTAAGAGCCGCAGGTTGTTAATTAAAAATTTCATATAAAATTAAAACCCTCTCAATTGAGAGGGTTTTTTATTACATCAATGCCCAACCAATAAGCAATCCAGAAAACCATTCTGCCCAGTTGGTTGGTGAACCGCACCATTTTGTTTTAGGTAAATCAACCCAAAACATTGCATTATAAACAAATGGAATAGCAAAAGCAGCTGCAAAAAATTTCCAACCAACAAAGAAAATCAAAGGAATAGACCATAATCCATATCTTAACATCATTCCTATAAAACAATATTGTTTAGAACGTTCTTTGAAACCTAACCATTTATTAACTCTTGAAACTAACCAATTCATAGCAGGTTTTCTACCTTTTGCCATTTCTTCGTCAATATACTTGTTATCTTCAGTACCACATTTAAAATAGTACCAATGACCTTTACACCAAAAGATATAAACTAATATACTAACGATAAGAGAAACCCACCATAATTGACTCATAGCAAAGAATTCCCATAAAAATGTTACAAGAATACATAAAATCATTTGTATTCCTCTCTTTTCAAATAAATCATGTTTAGCATCATATCCACCAAACAATCTTCTAAAAAATGCCATAAATATACCCATATTTTAATCTCCTTTTTACAATATTTATCAAAAATAAAAAGGAGAAAATCAATCTCCTTTTTTAATTAATTGAATTTATCTCTTTATTTTGTTCATCTACATATTCATTATGACAAACAGTATATATTTCTCGCATTTTATATGTCATTTGATAAACATCTGATAATGATAAATGACCGTTGGATTTTATATGCATCATCATTAAATTTTTTTCAAATGATTCAGATAAATTTTCTAATTGTTTTAATAATGCTCCAATTTCTTCATCAGATGATGAAAAGAGCATTAACCGAAAAAATCTGTTTGATTATATCCTATAATTGGCATATCAAATTCATGGCCACAATATCCACAATTAACTTTTATTGATTCTGGTAAACCAACTGCATTTATTTTAGTTATTTCTTCGGATAATTTGTTTATTATTGAAGATTTACAATTTGAAATAAATTCTTTAATTAAAGATTTATCAGAAACTATTGATTCATCAGGTAATTTAATGAATTTTATTGATTCAGAAAAAATTTCATCATTGTTTTCAATCATTATTGCTTGAATTTTTGAAATTTCTTCCATGATTTTATTTTTTTCTTCATTACTAACATCTTCTTCTCTTTCAAGAGTTTCTTGATACATATTTAATAATTTCATTCTTTGATTTGTAATTAAAGAATATTGTTCTTTAAGTCCTAATGTATGTGGTTGTAAATTATATATTAAACCTTCTATTTCAACTTCATAATTATCTTTTAAATGAGTTATACCAAGAAGTAAATTATTAATATCTAATGTAAATTCTTCTTCATGATCAGTTATTTTACGTTCTTCAATTAATTTATCATATTCTTTCTTTTTCTTTGTGTATTCTTTCTTTCTTGTATTATCTTCTTCTAATTCTCTAATTTCTTGCAATTTTTCAAAGCATTTTGGACAAAAATATTCTTGTTTATGTTCATTACCATAAGTTGCTTTTTTAATTGCTAATAAAAGAATATTAGCATCAGGGTAATATAAATTTTTAGGATCAGATACACCTGGACAGCAAGATTTAATTAAATTTACCATTGCTTGTCCAGATAATAAAGCATCTGGATTATAAAGCATTAATTCATCTTTTGGTAACATTGGATAAACTTCTACTTCACCATTTAAAGTATAATTTATAAAATTTTCTGGATACCAAGAAGGATCAGATGCTAATTTTACAGTTAATTCTGCTTTTCTTGCAAATTGCATTAATGGATTAGTCATAGTTAATTTCCTTATATTATTTTTTATATACTTTATTTATATCATATTTTTGACAAAAAATCAATATAAAAATTATCTATTATAAAAATAATCGCATAAAATTTCTATAACTTTTTTAACTTCTTCATTTAGATAATCATATTTAGAAATATTATTAATGAATAATGTATCATCAGGATTTTCTAAATAATTAAATAAATTATCATTAAGTTGGATATATCCATCTCTTATTCCAATGACATTAAATGTTTGTGTTGATTCATTCCATTGTTCTAAATATAACCAATCTTTTGTAGAATCATCATCAATTCTAATGATAAATCCATTTGGAATACCTTTATTAATTAATTGCATAATTTCTCTGTCATATTTTGAAATATATATTTTTTTATTATATGTATCTTTAGAATAATTTTTATTTAAAAATGCATCAATAAAATATGTATATCTACTAACATCATATTTTTGATAATTAATTAATTTATAATTTCCAATTCCATACATATGCCATAATGTCCAAATACCATCATATAATTCATCATGTTCAATTAAAACATCTTTTCCAATTAATGATTTATCTTTATTTAACATCATAGATTCATGTGAGAAAAATGTTTCAGAAATATTTGTATTTTTGTAAGAAGTATCTTTAATTAATATCTTTGAAAAATCATCAGTTGATGAAGTTAAGATATCTCTATTACTGAAAATATAATTACATACATCTGTGAAATTTTTTCTTGCATTAATAATATCTTTAAACATTGATTGTCTAGGTCTAATATTAATACCATATTTTTCAGAATCTGTTAATGTTGGATCTGGAACAATTTGATTTAAATCGTCTTCTGTAATTAATGAATATTTCATTTTATTCCATAATGCATCAGGAATTTCATCATCAGAATCTTCAATAATCATTAACCATTCATTATGATCATTGTTATCTATTTTATTCTTTGAATTAAATTGAATAACAAAATCTTGTGAAGTTGTAACATTATCAAAATTACCAATTATAAATGATGAATCATCATAAACTCTATTTGTTAAATTAATTGGAGCAAACCAAATAATATCTTCATCTTGTGGAGAATTAATTTTTCTTGAAATATCAAAAGCAGTCATAGTTCTAAAATTATATTCAGGTAATTCAGAAGGATTTTGTAACCAATAATAATAATAAATATCATATTTATTAGTTTTAGCATTGAATATTTTTTGTGTAATGTATTTTTCAATATTTTCTGGTAAAATTGTTGATTTAACCCATTCCATAATAGCAATTTCAGAACCAGGTAATTGTTTACCCCAATTATCTCTACGATATTTTAAATTACCTTGATAGTAATCAATATATCTCACTTTTGAAGTATCCCACCATAATTTACCAAGATTTTTTTCTGACCAATTATTTGGATCATCATAATTTACTGGATCATATGATTCTATGAAATTAATTTCATTAAGAATATATTGAGGTAATACACAATGTAAAGGATCAAATGGATAAATTACTGAAAATGTTTTATCTGTAATATTATCAACTAAATAAGCAGATTTAATTAAATTATTATCAATTTGTTTTTGTTCAACTCTCTCTAAATTATATGGATTGACAACATTGATATTAGTTAATTTGTATTTATCTGTAACACCTTTATCAGTTTCTATTTCTGCTAACATTATATAATAATATGGTGCAATATCAGAAGTTTCCAATCTTTTATATTGATTTCCATCAATAACAACAATTGGTGCAATATCTGAAGATTTTGTTCTAATATATTTTTTATTATCACAATAAAAATATTCAGCACCGTCAAAAAATGATGAAATAATATCTTTTTGAACTTCATTATTATTATATACAATATCGCCAGCTTTTGGTGTTTCAGATAATGTATAATATGTTGTATTATTATATTTCCAAGCATATCTATAAGGAATATATCTAGTAATATTATTTGATATTTTTGTAACATTAGTTCCTGATACAGAATATATAGGTAATGTTGATATTTCACTTTCATCTAATGTTGAAATATCATCTAATGTATAATATTTTGTACTACTAAATTTCCAAGCATATAATTTTGTAGAAGAATTTTCCCAAAATGCTCCATTCCATCTACTTAATAAATTAGTATTAGGATTATACCAAAAATCATTTTTGGAATGAGTTATTGGTTCAATATCATTATTAGTAAATTTATTATTAATTATATATTGTGGATTATCATTATGAATTGATAAGAATATGTATTTTCCATTTGTTAAAGTTATTGGTAAATTATTTTTAATAACATATTTCTTATAAAGATTTTCACTATTTTCATCTTTTCCATCAGATAAATTTAATACTAAATCTTTTTCTATTCTTAAAATATATTCTGAAGAATTATCTATAATTGATATAATACCATTAGGCATAGATAAAATATATCCATAAGGTAAAATACCATTATATTTAAATACAGACCAAGCACTTGATTTTATTATATAATTTTGATTCTTTAATAATCCTTTTGTATCATTAATATATATATTTAAATTAGAATCACTATCATCATCAGTAATTCTGAATATCCAATTATCTAATATATCTTTTTCTACATAAATTAAATCATTTTTATCCAAATATGAATTGTCATATGATAATAATTCGTTAATATTATTAACTTTTAATGATTTAAATGGTGTATCATCATTATCAATTCTTTTATACATATTCCAAGTATAAGAATTATCTCTAACAATCCATATTTTATCATTGATGTCAAAATTTTCAATTTCTTTTTCTAATATATCTTTGTTTTCAAGGATATATTTACAATCATCTAATTGAGCAAAACCACCACAAGGTAATTTCTTATAATTATCTGAATATAAGAAAGTATTTCTATCTTGATTTTCATTATTTTTCTTTAGCCAATTTTTACTATTCCAATTTATAGCAATATTTGAACTATCTGTAGAATAATAATTTGGATCACTTGAAAAAGTAATTATTTGAGGGTCATGAGAAATATCTTCAGCATTGATTAAAAATTCCAATGTAGATTTACTCTTTGTATATCCAAATTGACCTACTTTAAATGTCCAATGCTCATCTAAATTTAATTCGGAACTACCTTCTGACATAATGTGGGTAGAACGGTTAAGCTTATTAAATGCTAATTTAGTACCTTTTTCTTTTAACATACCTTTATAGAAATCAAACATATTTCTATTATCAATTAAAAGATTTTCCATATAGTTTGTTTTATGATAACCAATAGTTTTTCTTGCTTCATCACCCATTTTACCAAATGATCTTATATCATCAGAATCATAAATATAGTTTAAATCATTTGCTAATTTATCATAGTTAGGTTCTATTGTTTCTTTATTATTAATGATATATCCTGGAGCATAATATGTTCCATTCCAACCATTAGTTTTATTACCTAATATTTTAAATCTTTCGGTTTTAGTACCTTTTAATGAATTATATAATGTATCTCCATATATAGTTTCATTATCAAAGATAATTACATTTTCTTTTTCAGAAGTTGTGAATTTAATTGATGCAATATTAGTTTTTTCAGGCTCTAATGGTTTAACAGATATATAACCATTATGTCTATAAATAAATAATTCATTATTATAAACATTTGCTGGTGTTGTATTAATAACAGACCAATGTCCATTAAAGAATTTACCAACTTTATCAACAAAACCCTTTGTTTTAAGATTTATTTCTGAAATCATTGGGTTAAGTAACAATACATCACCATCTTTTACTGCTTCGTTAGAATACCATCTTAAGAAGTTTCTTCCGCAATATCTGAAATCAATTTGTTCTCCGTTTTCATTTATAAGATTAAATACAAATCCAATGGATTCTAAATATTTTTCATAACCACATATTATATTATAAACTTCTTGTGCAGATGTAATTATTGTTTTATATTTTATTTGAGTAATTTCATTATTATAATTATGATAATATGTAAAATTTCTACCATTTATTTCAACAGGTGATTTTTTACCATTAATTATTGGTGTAAATATATTAAAATATGGGTATTCTTTATCAAAACCATCAATTAACCAACCATTTGGTAATTGACGAATAATAATTCCAGAATATCTATATATATTACCAGTAATTTTTTCACTTAATTTTAAATGATAATTGTTTGAAGGAATTATACCATAATTATCAGACATTATTTTGAGAGTATCTTTATCATAATATCCGGCACATCTATATCCTAATCTTATATCAATATCTCTTAATTTATTTCCAATATAATTTGTTATATCTAATGATTCTGATACTAAGAAATCAGAAAACCATTGTTGAGATCCTAATTTTCTAATATATTCTCCATTAATATATTCATTATGCATTTCAATATTATTTTGAACATTTCTTATACCCGTATTAATATCAACAATTTGTTCATAATCTGTTCCTTTAAATAAAATATCAGTATTAATTGAATCCCAAGATGATTCAACCCATTCTAATGGTTTCATTAAGAATAATATCGTTTGAATAGCATATCTATATTCTGATGTATATCTCCAAACATTTTCAATATGACCTAAATCACCAATTTTCCATGGTTTATTTGCATATTTTAATATAGGTTTTGTATCAGTAATACCTATTTCATAAGGATCTTTTAAATTACCATTTTTATCAACTGGTAAATATTCTTTAAATAATCCGGGTCTTTTAAATTCTTCATAATAACCTTCTGAAACACCATCAATAATATGACCTTCTTCAATATCTTTCCACATAGGATAATTTTCAGAAGTATATGGTGCAGGTCCATAATGTTCTTCCCACCAAGTTGGTTTACTACCAAATCCTAACATTTCCCAAGGATTTGTATGAGGTTTATCTGTATCATAATAATACATATATATTGCACGATATGATCCAGGTAATTGAAAACCGTCTTTATCATAACATGATGACCAATTCCAAGTAAATGTATTATCTTCAATAAATGTATCATTATTAGAATAATCTACATCATTTTCAACGCACCATTTTTCAAATAGTGGTATATATAATTGTATATATTCATCATAAGTATAATCAGTATGTCTAAATTTACCTGGAATATATTTTTGTTTAATGATTGAAGGTAAATTGTCTTTAAATCTGCTATTAATAGAATTATATATTTGTTTTTCTAATTCTAATTTTGTTTCATCTCTATAATCATTATCTAATGCTTGATATGATCCATCATGGCATAATAAAACTTTTCTTCTTAAATCATTAGAATTAGGATATATTATTTCTGGAATATAGCAATTATCTAAACCTAAATAAGCAGGAGTTGATGGAATATATGTTTCTTTTAAATATGCTTCATCTTCATCATTTAAATTAATTAATTGTTCTGCAACACCATTATTATAAAATGGTTGTAATCCTTCTTTACCGATATTAATTTTATTTAATGCTTTTGCAATAATATCTAATGGATTTGTTTTACTATAATATATTCCATCAGTTGAAGTTTTATTATATTCTGTATATTCACCATTATTAATCATATTGTCAATAACATTATTAAATTTGTTTTTAAATTTAGTATATTCATCAGAGATATAATTTAAAACATTTCTAATATTTGTATATTCTTTTGAATTTAATAACATAGTTTTAAGAATTGGTGTAGAATGTTGTAATAATTTTGTACCTAAAGAAACATCTTTTACTGTATCTTTATAATTATTAACACCATTAACTAAACCTTCAAAACCAATTTGATTCTCTAAAATAGATTGGCATTGATCAAACATTTCATTATATTTAATTTCAGTAATATCTTCATTTAATCCATTTGATGTAAGCATTAATGGTAAATCATATACATAACCTTTTGCTAATTCTTCATCATTTTTATCAATTAACATTTTTACATATATAGTGTCATATTCTTTTAATTTTGTTTTTAAAGAAATCCATAATGTTTTACCATCAAGAAAATACATACCATCTTTAAATGAAGTACCTTTTTCAATAAATTGACCATTAACATATACAAACATATTTTCTTTAAAGTCATTTTCAGATGGCTCATATGCTAATTCAAAAGGTTCATAAGTTAATTTAAGTCCCTTTTCATCAATAAATGTTTTTTGATTTTTAATATTTTCATCAGTAACCGTTAACTCTGTAATTATATATTGAGTTAATGTATCTTTTGATAAATGCCAACAATTTTTGTATTCTTCTTTATCAATAATTTTATAATACTTATATCCTTCAATATCTTTTTGTATTAAACCATTTGCTGTTACTTCTTTATATGTGAAATTTTCTGATATAATTGTATTGTCAAATACATAGTTACCATAATCAGATATTATTAATCTTCTTTTAATATCATTATCAATAGTGACTGATTTATTATCTGTTGATTTATAATTAAATAAAGTACAACCTTTAAAAGATGATCCTGTATAAGTATTTGTATTATTTAATAAAGTTTTATTATTATCATATAAATTAAATAATGGTGATTGACAGATTTCTGTTTTTTGTTGTGATTCAATCCATTCTTCACCATTAAAATGATAACAACAATTTATGGTATTTTTAACTTTAATACAATCTCCTATTAATGCTTTTCCATCAGGGTCTTCACCATTAACAATAGGATATAATGTTACTAAATTATTTTCTTCATCACTAATTAAAAATAATTCATAAATCATATTATTAGATTCAGCATTATTTTCATTAGTAAATAATATTTTTGCTCCATTATCTAAATATTTTCCTTCTAAAAATAACTTACCATTATGATCAGATTTGCTTATAACATTACCATTAATATCATTTTTTTGAGTTTTTGTTATAACATCAACCCAACCTCTATCATGTAATCCAAAATTATATAATTCTATATCTTTATTAAAACATAAAATTGGTTTTTTAGCTTGAATATATTTAATATTATTATATTCTGTTTGATTATATTGATTAGCATCTTTAATATTATTAATATGAAACCATCTATTTCTTAAAGACCAAGGATTACCATCTTTACAACCTCTATCCATAACAAAATAATCAGGTTCTGAATTAATATCAACATCATCACTAATATTATCTTTAACTAAATATATAGATTTTCCAACACCTTCTACAATATATGTTTGATTATTAAATTCATAGTTGTCATCATTTTTAAAAGTAATTCTCATTCCATTTTTAAATGGAATTATTTGTTGAACACCAGATTCATCATCATATATATAATCATAAGTTTTTTTACCAATAATATTCATAATAGCATTTGTTTGGGCATTTAATATAATTGGTTTAACACCTTCTTCTATCCAGTAATAAAAGTTGTAATTTAAAAACATATCTACATCAATAGGTGGACAAAAAGACCAATGTTCATTACTTAATAATCTATTATGATCTGTTACTAATGAACCTTGTAATTTTAAGGTATTAATAAAATTAGTATAATCAACTATATCATTAATAGAATTATTTTCATCAATATCAACTAGCATAGGGGTAAGTTGATATAATTGTCTTTCTGTTGTAGGTTCTTTGATATAAAAGTTACCTTCTTCCAATGTTTGAGTTTTTTTACCAATGTACCCGTTCATATATCTTTCATAACTTTTTTCAAAAAAGTTATTCATTATATAATCAAAGAATTTTCCTATTAATTCTCTACTGGTAAATTCTTTTGGAAAAATTGTTTTTAAATCTTTTTTAACGATATATTGTTTAGATGTTTGAATTTTACTCATACCTTTTACCTTAAATAAAATCATATAACATTATTTATCTTATATCATTACCAACTTTTTGAAGGAAAAAAGTTGACAAAATGATTATAAATATGATATAATAAAAAGAAAAAAGGATTAAATTATGTTTTCACCAATGTTTTTGTTAAAAAAATCTATTTTATCTATGAAATATAATACCCCAGAATTAAAGAAATTGCCAGATTATAAATTAAAATTTCTTAATTTACAAAAAGAATATGGTATAATTGATGAATACACTTATGATGTTGATTCAATTAATGTTTTATATGAAAATAAACCAAAGGAAGAATTAGAAATTGCTTTACTTGATAATGAATTAAAGCATGGTAAAATAGATAAGTTAGAACATATTAAAAGAATTAATGATGCCAAAGGAAAATCTTGGGTTGCTATTAAAACAAATTATGATGAAGATAATGATGAAGATAATATGGAAATAGAGGTTGTTTATAATCAAACTTTTATTAAAAATATGAGAAAGAAAGGATTACCTGGTGATACCGATGAAGAAATTGCTGAACAATGGTTGAAATTATTTTTAATAGCAAATTTAGAAGAAGATGATTTAGCATTATTATCTGGTGAAGATGAAGAAGAAAAACAATCTTCTTATGTTGAAAGAAAAAAAGTCAAGGGAAAGACAATTATTTCTTGACAATAAATAATAAATGTATTAATATGATGATGAAAGAGAGGAACTATGATTGAAAATAAAGAAGGTAATATTTTTGATGGTGATGAGGACATAATTTGTCATCAAGTTAATACATTTGGTATAATGGGTGCTGGTTTAGCTGCTCAAATTAAAGAAAGATTTCCAGAAGTATTTAAAGCATATGAAGCAGAATGTATGGAATTAAGTAATAATAATATTAATCCGTTAGGACAAGTAATGTTTTGCAATCATTACTTTAAACCATTAATAGCAAATCTTTTTTCACAAAAGGGGATGACAACTGATTATATGGCATTGAGGAGTTGTTTACAAGCAGTTAAAAAAACTGCCGAAAAAAGTAATTTATCAGTAGCAATACCTTATAAAATGGGTTGTGGTATTGCACATGGTGATTGGAATACTGTTGAAGAAATTATTAAAGAAGTATTTGAAGATAGTGATATTAAATGTGTGATATATCATTTAAAGGATGATTGATGAGTTTGTTATATAAATTAAAGAGAAAGAGATTAACTAAAAAAGTTATTGAAAGAAATGACAAATTAAGTTTATGGATATTAGAAAATTCTAAACATCTTTCTCTTGATGAAATTCTTTCATTAAGTAATAGATGTAATAGAATTTATAGATGGTTCTGGAAAAATCATGGCAAAAGAGTATAAAAATAATATATTTGATGTAATAAAACATTTAGATAATAAAGAATATGGTTATTATGAAACTTTAGATGAAGAATCTCAAAAAGAAATTCAACCATATACTTTAACTCGTTGGATGTCAGCAGTTGCCGGTAATGAACAGAAACACGAATTATATACTAAAAGTGTAAATGAATATGTTAATAAACATTTTTGGGAACTATCTAAATATAAGGATTTACAAATGCTTTTATTAACCTCTTGCGGTCAAAAAGGTTGGAATAAGCATCAATGGATTCCTTTAAGTAAATTGCCTACTGATAAGAAATATAATGCTATTAGAAAAGAATTTGAATATCTTACTGATGAAGAATTTAAATATACTTATGATTTAATGACACCAGATGAAATTAAAGATTTTATGAAGATGATTGATCAATAAATTTTTAGGTAAATACTTATATAGAAACTTATTATATAGGTATTTTTATGTTTGTATTTACCGATGCTAGTTATTCTACTGGACCTAAAATGAGTGGTTGTGGGGTTGTAATTATTGACAAAAAAGGTGATATTTATACCTTTGGAAGTTATACAACCGAGTGTAAAAACAATAATATTGCAGAAGTATGGGCAGTTAATCAATCCTTGAAGTTTATTTTACAAAACAAAATTATGGAAAAGTCTGGTGATAAAACAATTAACATTATGACTGATTCAAAACATGTATTGAAACACCTTGATGATGAACGAACTGATCCTTATGAAATTCAATTATTTGATGAAATAAGAGATTTGAGATATGAATATAGAATCAATTTCTTTCATATTAAAGGTCATTTACATGATGGAACGAAAATTGCTTATTACAATGGAGTTTCTGATTGTATAGCAAAAGAGTATCGTTTGTTAGGATTGGAAAAATATAATAAGTATTTGAAAAAACTGGCAAAAGAAAAAACTATTAAAAAGATTGAAAAAGATTAAAAAAGTGCTTGACAAAGCACTTTTTTTGTTTTATATATAGTATATAAATAAAAAATTGAAAGGGATAATTATGGTAACTAAACGAATTTTTAGGACAACTGAAGATAATATAGATGAAATTAGAGATGAGATTTATTCTTATGAATATCAATTTGATAGAGCAGTAGTTAAAAATCCTGATGGAGAAAAAATTGAAACAACTTCTTTTGATTATCTTATGGATTTAATGACTTTTTATTATAATCAGATTATAACAATTTATTTGACGGAGTATTAATATGGTTAAAATTGATAAGAAATTATCAGAAAGAATTTCAAAAGAAGATTTTTTTGATTATCTTAATAAAACAAGAGAACGAGATAAGGTAATAGAAACTGTTTATCAATGTTCTGATAGAAATCTTG
>Ga0247611_10000839_pt1 | contig 59175 bp, 47 predicted proteins | sample 177DNAGHGhighgp2_FD_192422 | JGI IMG/M metagenome (GOLD analysis project Ga0247611, IMG submission 192422) | Sheep rumen microbial communities from Palmerston North, Manawatu-Wanganui, New Zealand - 1770 DNA GHGhigh gp2 | ecosystem: Host-associated > Mammals > Digestive system > Stomach > Rumen... | reverse complement strand
AAATCACGTGCTCTGGCCAACTGAGCTAAAGAGGCTTTTCTAAGCAGCCGCTCTCTTCTTCAGATTTACGACCTGTCGGAAAACGGCTGCAAAGTTACTACTTATTTTTGAATTACCAAAACTTTTCGAGTATTTTTTTATCTATTCCTCAATTTTTCCTTGAATTTCTGCAGTTGGGCACGCATGGAATCCACGCAGAGGTCGATACTTTCCTCAAAAGTGTCACTGGTCTTCTCTACAAACAGCGTGCTCCCAGGCACGGCAACGGAGAGGCTCGCCTCCTTGTTCTGAGCCGTAGCCGGCTTCACTACTTTCAGTTGCACCTCCACCTTCTGTATATCCTCAAATGATTTTTCCAACTTGGCGACCTTCTTTTCGACGAACGCCTCTAACTTCTCAGTAGCGTCGAAGTGAATCGACTGGATCTTAATCTCCATAGTTACCTCCAATTTTTAAAGGGTTAATAATAAGGTTCAGGCTCTGGGATGAGCCTCTTCATAAACTCGTTTCAACTGCTCGAACGTCGTGTGGGCATAGATCTCCGTCGTACTGACGCTCTCATGCCCCAGCAGGTTCTTGATACTCTCAAGCCCTGCCCCGTTGTTCAGCATAGCCGTGGCAAAAGTATGTCGCAGCACATGGGGAGAACGCTTCTTCAGCGAAGTGGCTCCCGTCAGATGCTGATGTACGATCTGATACACCTGCCGACCCGTCATCCGATGTCCCTTGTCGCTCAGGAACAGAGCATCGCAATCGCCCTTCAACGTTTCATCGCGCATCGCGATATATCGCTTGAGGGTCTCAGCCAGTTCCGCGCCGAAGGGCACGATACGCTGCTTATTGCGCTTACCTGTCACCTTGAGTTGGCCGACCTCGAAATCCACATCGGCATCATTCAGTCCTGTCAGTTCCGAACGGCGAAGGCCCGTCTCATATAATAATAATATTAATGTACGCGCGCGAACATCCTTGAAACTGTCTCCCCACTCGATATCGTCGAGCAGACGGTCCATCTCCCCCTCACGGAGAAACTGCGGCAGGGGTTTTGACTTCTTCGGTCCCGTCACAGCATGAGCCGGGTCTTTCTCCACCAGTCCCCGCTTCAGGGCAAAGCGAAAAAAGGAACGCAATGCACTCAACTTCTTATTAATCGTTGATGCATTGTTTCCTCTGTCCATCAGACTCTCCATCCAGTCACGGATCAGGTCGGTGTCCACCGTCCCTAAAGAGAGCCCGCTTTCCCTAAAAGTCAGATACGAGTCAAATTCCCTCAGGGCATCCTCGTATGTCTGCACGGTCTGCGGCGACGCATTCCGCTCGAAGCGTAGGTAGTTTAGAAACTGGTCTATCATTCTCTTGCCTTTTCACAGAATTTTAGAAACATTCTGTTTTCGGCTACGAATTTACGAAGAATTTCTGAGACCACCAAATTTTTCGGGGACTTTTTTTATTCCTCGTTAGTACGAAGCTGCTGTACGTAAATGGCGTGCTCCATCTTCAGGCGCTTCAGTACAGACGGCTTATCGAACTGCTGGCGACGGCGCAATTCCTTGATAACCCCTGTCTTCTCGAACTTTCTCTTGAACTTCTTGAGGGCCTTCTCGATGTTCTCGCCTTCTTTTACCGGTACAATAATCATTTGTCTTTTGCTTTAAAATTTTATGTTAAACTTACTGCCTCTGGCACAGGTGCCACGAAAAGCGGGTGCAAAGTTACAACATTTTCACGAAACGAGCAAATCTTTTGCAAAATTTTATATAATAAAGATGCATTTTTCCCCCAAATCAGACGGATTATCGAACCTTCAAGGGGGCGCAGGCGGTGCGGAGCCATTCAATCTCGTCGGAAGAGAGATGGGGAGCGAGGGTATCGAAGACACGCTGATGGTATTGGTTGAGCCAGTCGATTTCCTCTGGCAGCATCATCTCAAGGATGATAGGAGTCTTGTCGATGGGACAGAGGGTGAGCGACTCGAACTGCAGGAACTTGCCGAACTCCGTTTCCTTATAGGGCACGATGAGCAGGGTGTTCTCCGTACGGGCACCACAACGGCCAGGCAGATAGATGCCAGGCTCATCAGTGATGGTCATACCTGCCACCAGTGGGGCGGGCTTCCACTCCATTCGGAACTGGTGAGGTCCCTCATGGACATTCAGATAGGTGCCCACACCATGACCTGTGCCATGCAAATAGTTCAATCCCTCCCGCCACATATACTTGCGGGCCAGAATGTCGATCTGAGTACCGCTGGAGCCGCTGGGGAACTTGCAGAGTTCTATCTGAATATGTCCTTGCAATACCAAGGTGTAGATTTTCTTTTCTTCCTCTGTCAGTGGTCCGAGTGCGATGGTACGGGTGATGTCCGTTGTGCCGTCGAGATACTGGGCACCGCTGTCGAGCAGCAGCATACCTTTCGGCTGCAAGGGGATATCCGTCTCTGGCGTCGCTTCGTAGTGTACGATGGCAGCATGTTCACCATAGCCGGCAATCGTGTCGAAGGAGATGTCGCGATACAACGGCTGTTCAGCACGAAGGCCCGTCAGTTTCTGATCGATACCAATCTCTGTCAGTTCTGATATCTCAGGTTTTCCGATATAACTGGAAAGCCAATGAAGGAACTTTACCATTGCGATGCCGTCTTTCAGCATCGCCGACCTAAAACCCGCTATCTCAGTCTCATTCTTTACGGTTTTCATCCGCTTCACGGGCGACTCTTCCTCAACGATTTCCGTGGCAGGGGCACCATTTTGCCGGCCCTTGCTCCTCACCACCTCATACAGCGTATAGTTCACCTCATCGGGATCGAGCAGGATATTGTATTCAAAGTATGCCTTCAGCCCCTCCTTCACCTGCTCGTAGTCTTCCACGCTGACGCCTTCTGCCTTCAGACAGGCAGACACCTCTGGAGTCAGTTTTGCCTTATTGATATATAAGGTGACACGATTCGAGGAAATCAGCAGGTAACTGACGAAGACTGGATTGCAATGTACGTCCGTACCCCTCAGGTTCAGTGTCCAGGCGATATCATCGAGGGCAGACATCAGCATCCCGTCAGCATGCTGCTTGCGCAAAGCCTGGCGGATACGACCAATCTTACTGCCTGCCGATTCCCCAGCATATTCCATAGGGAATATCTCAACGGGGTTCTCAGGAATAGCAGGGCGCTGACGCCAGATCTGCTTCAGCGGATCCAGATTGGTGCGGACGGTGATACCTCCTTCCTTACGCAGGTCGGCTATCAGGTCCTTCACAGCATTGGCAGAACTGCACCAGCCGTCTATGCCCACCTCGGCTCCCGCGCCGCACTCCTTGCCTATCCACTCAGGAATAGTCGGCGTGCCCTCCATCTTCAGTTTCATCAACTGGAACTCAGTCCCTTTCAGTTGCTCTTCAGCCGCCAGGAAATAGCGGGAGTCCGTCCACAGGGCCGCAGACGTCATCGTCACCACTGCCGTGCCTGCCGAGCCGTTAAATCCTGAAATAAACTCACGCCCCTTCCAGTGGTCAGGGACATATTCACCCTGATGGGGATCGGTACTGGGGAAAATAAAGGCCGAGAGATGCTCACGACGCATCACCTCGCGGAGGTCTTCAAGACGTTGTGCTATCATTTTGTTTAGAATTTGGAGTTTATAAGTTATTGCGATTACCTTTAGCGGCATAGACCTCTTCAAGGCTCATGGGCTTCTTGACAGTACCCAAGCGGCGGGCACCGTCCCTTGTCATCACATAGTTCAACTCATTTCGCAAACCAGTGAAGTTCCGCCAGGCATCGAGTTTATCATAGCAGATAAAATCCTCAAACTGATGTCCAGCCTGCCACTTATCCATCAGTTCGGGAATAAAATAGATACCTGGCTCAATCGTGAAGACGAAGCCCACCTCCAGGGGCCGGGCAAAGCGCAGCGACTTGAAGCCGAACTGGGTGCTCTTCACCTGACCTTCGGCATAGCCCACATACTGTTCGCCCAGATTCTCCATGTCATGGACGTCGAGACCTACCATATGCCCCAGACCGCAAGGGAAGAACAGGGCATAAGCACCCAACTCCGCAGCCTCCGCAGGGTCACCTTTCATCAGTCCGAGGTCCTTCATACCTTCGGCAATCTTCGTGGCAGCAGCGATGTGGGCCTCACGGAAAGGCACGCCCAACTTCAAGGTATCCACTGCTGCCTGGAAACTGGCGAGATGAATCTGATAGATAATCTCCTGAAGTTCCGTAAACTTCTCTCCTACAGGCATCGACGAAGAGAGGTCGCCGCAATAGTGCGACTTCGTCTCGGCACCGGCATCGAGCAGGAAGACGTCGCCTTCCTTCAACTGATGGATGAATCCATGGTTATGGAGCACCTGTCCCTGCGTGGTGGCAATCGTCGGGAAGGCCAGCGCATTGCCATGACGGCAGGCCACTTCCTCCACAGCGGCAGCCACTTGCGACTCATGGATACCTGGTCCTACGGTCCGATAGGCAGCCAGATGCATCTCCGTACTCAGGTCGACGCTCTCTTCTATCAGGCGGATCTCCTCCTCATCCTTATAGTTACGCTGGGCGATGACGGCCTTGATGAATGGCACGGAGGCCTTAGCCGTCTGAGCAGCAGGTTCCACCCCGAGCAGTTCCCAGAGCCACGCCTTGTGGTCACCGCGATAGGGCGGCAGGAAATGGATTGTCTGACCCTTGGCACGGGCTTTATCGAGATAGTTCTTCAGTTCGTTCATGGGCATCGTGTCGCTGATGCCGATCTCTGAACACTTTTCCTTCAACGAGGGCTGGATACCCGTCCAGACGATATCATCGATGGTGAGTTCATTGCCAAACACGATCTCGCGGTCCTCATCCACATCGATGACGGCAACCAGACCAGCATAGTCGAGCCCGAAGAAATAGAGGAGGGTGCTGTCCTGACGGAAAGGATAGGTGTTGTCTGCATAGTTCATGCCTACCTCGTCGTTTCCCAGGAAAAGCAGCAGTCCACTGCCCATATCCATCTTCAACTGTGCCCTGCGGCGGATATAAGTGCTTTTCCCAATCTTGATGTTTGTTGTAGCCATTGCAGAATCGGATCTGTTAGTATTTTGAAATCTCATTTACTTTCTTATGCTTGCTGATCTGAAGATTGGTCTTCGGGAAGTATTCAGCCAACAGGCTGTAGAGGTCAGGATCATACTCCTCCAGTTCCTCCCGGGTGTTACACCAGTTGTGTTTACCGTCGGCATGGTCCATCTCGGCATTCACGTTAAACCAGTCCTGCACAGCCTCAGCGAAATACTCCTCCTTGTCGGTAATACGGTAGGTCGCATCGAGTATACCCCTCATCTTGGCATTCTCATAACACTGCTTCAGACGGGAGTCGAAGTCTTTAACGGCCAGCATCAATCCGATCAGATGGATAGAGTGTGCAAACTCATGAATCAGGATATCTTCGGCATGATACTTGTCAATCTGATAAGCCAGCACATTCTCCTCAGCACATGAAGTCAGCGGCAGATTCAGGTCGCCGCCGAGTCCTCTGGCACGCAAGTCCCAGTTCAAGGTCGTATCATTAGCCAGGTCCCTATGCTCGGGAATATCCGTCGTTCCCTCATAACGGGCCATGATAGCCACGCGCGTACCTCTATTTACCATAGAGTCGAGCACCACCTTTGGCAGCATACTCGTCATGGCATACAGTGTACGGTGAGCCGCCACAATGGCAGAGTCTGGTACACGGTGGGATGAAATCAGCGGGATACCATTCACATCCACATATTTCTTATAGAACGGATCCAGATGCAGGGAATCGGGCGGGGTGGTCACCACACATTCCGGGACATCCAACTCTTCCGTTTCCTCATTTTCCTCTTGCTTTGACTCCTGACAAGCCATCGTGGCCATCATGGTTACAAACAGTGCTAAAATTGTTTTAGTCCTCATAATCATTATTGTTTTTTGCTATTTCAAGTTCGCAAAATTACAAAAATTGCAGCACAAATTCAACGGATTAACACAGATTAATATTAGAAAAGGGTAAACATGAGATTTTTTGTTTATCTTTGCAGCACTTTTAATACAACAAACAATTAATGTTACAATTATGGCATTTTTAACAAACGAAAAATTGACCATCGTCGGCGCTGCTGGCATGATTGGTTCAAACATGGCTCAGTCTGCCCTGATGATGGGTCTGACAAGTGAAATCTGTCTTTACGACGTATTCTCTCCCGAGGGTGTTGCCGAGGAGATGCGCCAGAGTGGCTTCGACGATGTGAACATCGTGGCTACCACTGACGCTGAGGAGGCTTTCAAGAACGCTAAGTACATCATTTCTTCTGGTGGTGCTCCCCGTAAGGCTGGCATGACCCGTGAGGATCTGCTCGCTGGCAACTGCAAGATTGCCGAGGAACTTGGCCAGAACATCAAGAAGTTCTGCCCTGACGTGAAGCACGTGGTGATCATCTTCAACCCTGCAGACCTCACTGGTCTGGTGACCCTTCTGTACTCTGGTTTGAAACCCGGACAGGTGACAACCCTCGCAGGTCTCGACACCACCCGTCTGCAGAGCGCACTCGCCAAGAAGTTCGGTGTGATGCAGAACCAGATCACTGGTTGCGCCACCTATGGTGGACACGGTGAGCAGATGGCCGTCTTCGGCAGCCATGTGGAGATCGCAGGCCGTAAACTGACAGACATCATCGGCACCGCCGAGTTCCCTGCTGAGGAGTGGGAGCAGATGAAGATCGACGTCACCAAGGGTGGTGCCAAGATCATCGAACTCCGTGGCCGCAGTTCTTTCCAGAGCCCCAGTTACCTCTCTGTTGAGATGATCCGTGCAGCCATGGGTGGTGAGCCCTTCCGCTTCCCCGTTGGTACCTACGTGAAGACTGACAAGTACGACCACATCATGATGGCCATGAAGACCACCATGACTGCTGAGGGTGCTAAGTTCGAGGTTCCCCAAGGTACTGCCGAGGAGAACGCCAAACTCGACCAGAGTTATGAGCACCTCTGCAAGATGCGCGACGAACTGGTGACGCTGAACATCGTTCCTCCCATCTCAGAGTGGAGCAAGATTAATCCGAACCTCTGATTATTCTTGGTTTACAGTTGACGGTTTACAGTTTACAGTTGATTTGTTGGCAAGCCACTCCGCCTCCAATGTAATCATCTGTAAACTGTAAACCGTCAACTGTAAACAAAAAACATAAAAATATGGCTCTTATCAAAACCTACCGCGGTCTGGCTCCCAAGTGGGGACGAGATTGTTATTTCAGTGAGAACGCCACGATTGTGGGCGATGTGACGATGGGCGATGAGTGTTCCGTGTGGTTCAACGCCGTGGTACGCGGCGACGTCGCCCCCATTACCATTGGCAACTGCACGAACATCCAGGATGGTTCCTGTGTCCACGTGACCCATGAGACAGGCCCCACCCATATCGGCAACTACGTCACCATAGGACATAACGTCACCGTACATGCCTGCACCATCCACGACCATGCCCTGATCGGCATGGGCTCTACCCTACTCGATGGCTGTGAGGTGGGCGAAGGCTCCATCGTGGCAGCAGGTGCCCTCGTACTCCAGAACACGAAGATTCCTGCTGGCGAGATCTGGGGCGGCGTACCAGCAAAGTACCTCAAGCCCGTACGCCCAGGACAGACGGATAATGCCGAACACTATGTGGCGTACTCGAAGTTCTATCTGAACGAAGAGTGATTTTTTTAGTTTACAGTTGACGGTTTACAGTTTACAGTTGATATGCTGGCAAGCCATTAAAACTGCCTCCAGTGTAATCATCTGTAAACTGTAAACCGTAAACTGTAAACTAAATATCAATATTCGCTTGCCAAAGGATGGTCTTACCCGCATAGAGTGAGGCCTGCACATCGATAAGGCGCTGGTTGGAGGAGCCCCTGAAGAGCAGGTCAGGATCACGCAGTTTCTCGATGAAAGGTCCGTCGACTAACACGTCGAGTTGCTCCAGCAACTCTCGTTGGTCCTCATGGATCAGGCTTTCAAACGTAAAGCCTGTATAGCACCATATATCCTTGTTCGACTGTTCATGGATGGCTCTCGCCAGTTCAGCAAAGCCTGCTGCCTGATACATGGGATCACCACCCGAGAAGGTGACATTGGCGAAGGGGTCGGCCATGATGATACGCATCAACTGTGCTGTCGACATCTCGTGCCCGCCGTTGAAGTCCCACGACTGGGGATTATGGCAGCCAGGACACTGATGCCCACACCCCGCGCAATAGATGGAGGTCCGGAACCCCGGACCGTCCACCATCGTATCCTCTATGATGTCAAGTACTCTTATCATGGCATCTGTTTTTTTGTTTACAGTTGACGGTTTACAGTTTACAGATGATTACACTGGAGGCAGTTTTAATGGCTTGCTTGCATATCAACTGTAAACCGTAAACTGTAAACTGTAAACCGTAAACCGTAAACAAAACCCTACTCCCCAAACAAATCCTTCGTCCCGTGGTCGATGTGCGTCACGCGATCATTCAGTTCAGCAAGTTTGCCAGAGTTCCAACGGTCTGTCGTTCCCACGAGATAGCCCGTGATGCGCTGCAACTTGTCGATGTTCGTCGAGCCGCACTTCGGACACTTCTCCAACTTATCGTCCGCATTCTCATAGCCACAGTCCATGCAACGGTTACGATTGTGGTTCACAGAGCCATAGCCCATGTTCAACTGGTCCATCATGTCCACCACACTCATGATCACCTGAGGATTATGGGTGGCATCGCCGTCAATCTCCACATAGAAGATATGACCTCCTCGCGTCATCTCATGGTAAGGTGCCTCCACCTCTGCCTTATGACGGGCAGAGCACTTGTAGTACACAGGCACGTGGTTCGAGTTGGTGTAGTAGTCACGGTCCGTCACGCCAGGGATGATGCCAAACTCTTTGCGGTCCTTCTTCGTGAACTTGCCGCTCAGACCCTCTGCAGGCGTAGCCAGCACGGAGTAGTTGTGGTGGTACTGATCGCAGAAGTCGTTGATACGCTGGCGCATATACCCCACGATCTTCAGACCCAGTTCCTGACTCTCCTCGCTCTCACCGTGATGCTTACCTGTCAAGGCGACGAGACACTCTGCCAGTCCGATAAAGCCGATACCCAGGGTACCCTGATTGATGACGCTCTCAACGGTATCATAGGGCTTCAGTTTGTCAGCACCGATCCAGAGACTCTTCATCAGCAGGGGGAACTGCTTGGCGAAGGCCGTCTTCTGGAACTGGAAGCGGTCGTCGAGTTGCTTGGCAGCCACTTCGAGCATATGGTCGAGTTTGGCGAAGAAGAGCGCCACTCGCTTATCTTTGATCTCCTGGGGCACCTCTCCTATCCCAACCTTCATGCCACCCTCCTCGAGAGCAGCCTCGATGGCGAGTTTCACGATGTTGATGGTCGTAAACGACAGGTTTCCGCGTCCGATGCTGGTCTTGGGTCCGAAACGGTTTTCGAACACACGGGTACGGCATCCCATCGTAGCCACCTCGTGCACATAGCGCTTCGGATCGTCAGCCCGCCAGTCGCTGTCCTGATTGTAGGTCGCGTCGAGGTTCAGGAAGTTGGGGAAGAACCTGCGTGCCGTCACCTTACAGGCCAACTGGTAGAGGTCGAAGTTACGATCCTCAGGCAGATAGTTCACGCCCCGCTTCTTCTTCCAGATCTGGATGGGGAAGATGGCCGTCTCGCCATTGCCCACGCCATCGTAGGTGGAGAGCAGAATCTCTCGCATGATGCAGCGGCCCTCCGCGCTCGTGTCCGTACCATAATTAATAGAGGAGAACACCACCTGGTTACCGCCACGCGAATGGATGGTGTTCATATTGTGGATGAAGGCCTCCATGGCCTGATGCACACGCCCCACCGTCTTGTTGATGGCGTGCTGCTGGGCGCGCTCCTTACCCGTCAGTCCGTCGAGCGGCTTCTTGAGATAGTCCATCAGCGGCTCGTCGTACAGGTCCTTGTAACTCTCGCCATTCAGGTCCTCCAGCGCCTTCAGTTCCTCCACATAACTCATGCGGACGTATGGAGCCAGATAGAAGTCGAAGGCAGGGATAGCCTGACCACCGTGCATCTCGTTCTGGGCACACTCCATCGAGATACAAGCCAGCACCGAGGCCGTCTCGATACGGCGGGCAGGGCGCGAGGCACCGTGGCCAGCGATGAAGCCACAGTTCAGGATATTGTCCAGCGGGTGCTGCACACAGGTCAGCGACTTCGTCGGATAGTAGTCCTTGTCGTGAATGTGCAGGTAGTTCTTCTCCACAGCGTCACGGCTCTCCTCCGAGAGCAGGTAGTCGTCCACGAAGGGCTTGGTGGTCTCCGAGGCGAACTTCATCATCATGCCTGCAGGCGTGTCGGCGTTCATGTTGGCATTCTCACGCGTCAGGTCGTTTTTCTTGATGTTCACGATGTCGAGGAACACCTCACGTGTCTTGGCCTTACGGGCGACACTGCGCTGATGGCGGTAGGCAATGTATTTCTGGGCCACATCCTTGCGGCTCGACTTCATCAGTTCCACCTCCACGGCATCCTGAATCTGTTCTACGGTCATCTGACTTTCCCCACGCTGGGCGATATGGTCAGTGATTTGATACAACAGGCGCTCGTCCTCTCCCTTGTCGGTATGGATCATCGCCTTACGAATGGCAGCCATGATTTTCTGCTCATTAAAGCCCACAATACGCCCGTCGCGCTTTACTACTGTCTGGATCATATTTCAAAAGTTTTTTAGTTTTCCAAATTCCGTTTGCAAAGTTACAACAATTATTCGAAAGTTTTCCATTTCGGGAAACTTTTCTTGTGTTAATAAATATTAAACGCTTTACTATCAGACACTTAGGTCGTAAAAACGGAAAACTTTGACAAACCAAGCGCCTGCCAAAGTTTCCCGTTTTGGTTAAGCCGGACTACTGTTTCTTGCTGAAAATCAGCGCATAAACACGCATCTGCTTAATCATTGCCACCAGTCCGTTGCTGCGGGTAGGCGACAAGTGTTCCTTCAGTCCTATCTGCTCTATAAAGTACAGGTCGGCATCCAGAATCTCCTGAGGCGTATGGTCAGAGAGCACACGGATCAGCAGGGCCACGATGCCCTTCACGATGAGCGCATCACTCTCCGCACGGAAGTGGACCACCTTTCCATCCGCATTCCACATTCCACCATCCACAAGATCGGCCACCAGCCACACCCGGCTCTGGCAACCGTCTATCAGGTTCTGTTCCGTCTTATACTGGTCCTCCAGCGGCTCCTGTTCGTTGCCCAGGTCTATCAGCAACTGGTATTTGTCCATCCAGTCGTCGAAGCCAGAGAACTCCTCTATGATCTCGTCTTGAATCTCGTTGATTGTCATTTTATTCTTCTTTTCTTTGATTAACACCACGGCGCAGTACCAGCCACACGACCAGGAACCCGAAGACTGCCACCGTCAGGAGAATGGTCCCCACGATCAGCATCGGCTTCCACACCACATAATCAGGCACAATCACCGCCACCGACCAGCCGATATGCTCCATGGGAGCGTAATAGGCTTTCGACGACACACCGTTGACCGTCACATCCACAGAACCACTCTTCTTCTCCGCCAGATTTCGCAGCACCACCTCATCCTTCAAAGGCACGCTCCTTCCCTCCGGATAGGCGATGCAATTGCCGTCCTTGTCGAGAAGCACGGTATAGAAGTCGAGTCCGGCAAACATGCGGAACTTTGTCAGCATATCACTACGCCTGGTGGCATCGTCCATCCGTCTCAGTTCGTTGGTCAGCCATTCGAACGTCATATCTGCCCCGCAGACGCAGGCCAGGCGTCCTGACGCATCGAAAACGGGCTTTACAAACGTGCAATAGCGGCCACTGATGCCCGTACCGTCATAATAGAAATAAGGATCAGACCAGAAGCAATCCTTCGCGTCCAGGGCACGGACATACCAGTCAGACTTCGTATAGTCATGGCTGTCCGATCCCACATCCCTGACCGTGAACCTGCCACTGGAATCCGCCTGGTGCACATACGGTTCAAACCATTGTCCCTTCTGAGGGAAATAGTTGGGCACGAAGGCTGCGAAATATCCCTTGACATCCATATTCAGACTGGTCTTGCTCTTCAAGGCTTTTATCACAGACTCAGGGGAGTCCATGTGTTTCCCCACCTCGTCAAACACGTTCCTGGCGTTCATCTCCATACCGCCGACGGTCTTGGAAATCTTCTCAGAGGACATATTCATGATGCCCATATAACACACATGGGTCTCCTTCATGAGGGTATAGCCGCAAACCAGAAAAGACACCACCAGCATCAGCAACAATGCCGATGCCACAATAAGCAGTATCGATTTCCTGACTTTTCCGGCCCCAGTATAATCCTTCATATTCGTTTATATCACAGTCTTACCAATTCAGGCTGCAAAGTTACCGTTTTATTTTCAAACCGCCTAAGATTCTTACACCTTTTTTGGGTTCTTTTGGACAATTTCTGAAACAATTTCCCCGATTTGTCCAAAAGTCGGGCGTCTGTCCATACAAGCAGGAGAAGAATTTACGATTTTTCTTGGAATCAGCCGATTTCCGCCTTAACTTTGCATCAGATTTAAGATTCATACTGTTATTTATATAGGGTTAATTGTTTTCATTTGAAATGCTTTTTGGTTATTAGTTAGTAATGTGCATTGGGCTTGCAGGGATGCAAGTCCAATGTGCGTTTAATGAGATTTACTGATTTCGACAGCGTCTTAATGCAATTGTGCAATTGTGCAATTGTGCAATTGCAATTTGCAACTATTCAGTCTGAAGTACAACAACTAACAATCTAACAAACTAACAAACTAACAAACTAACAAATGAAAATCAAAATTAAAATTAAATCAAAATGAACATCAAAATGAACATTTAAGTAATAATAAATTATATATATTATAATATATAATATATTATATATTATAATATATATAATTCTTTAGGCCTGAATTGTTGATTATTTAAAAACACTTTTGTTAGTACAACGGGTTGAATTTAGCAATTGCACAAATTGCATTTGCACAAATTGCATTTGCGCAGGATCCCAGACATGTGGGAATTGATAGTGGCTCACTCCTCGGAAAAACTCCTCACTCACCGAAATAAAGGACGGCAGTTAAGTGAGTAAAGGATGCCTGGTATGGGTGTAAAGGATAGGGAGTTATATAGATAAAGTCCTATCCTTTATAAGGTTAGGAGGCATCGGTAACAGAGTAAACAGGCATTACTAACAGGGTTAAGTGACGGAGGGCTGCACAAATGTCCTCGTATATGCACGATGAGGGCACCAACGTAAAAAAGAGAAAAAAAAACAGTTGTTTTTCTTTGCTATTTCAAATTTTTTTTGTAACTTTGCACCATATTAACTAAACAAGAGATACAATCTATAGAAACAAAACAAATGATGAAAAAAAGTATTTTATGGATGATGGCCGCCATCCTTACCTGCGGCTTCGCGACCACATCGTGTACAGATGGAGTAAACGGAGTAGACAATCCCGTAGTACCAATCCCAGAGCCGGCACAGCCAGACCAGGCCTCTATGTTTGTGGAGAACATTAAGGCCGATGGGCGCTATACCCCTGCCAAACTTGCAGTCGGAGGAAGAGATGTCGACATTCTGCGGCTTGACGTTGCAGACTTCGAAGCAGCCAAGGCAGAGTTCCTGAAACTGCTCCCCGAGGGTGTGGAAACGACTGCCTTCGAAAGGACTAAATTTTCAGAAATGTTTGTCGAGGCTACTTACTATCTCCTCAACGCCCCTCAGGAGAACCGCAAAGACAGTATTACGTTCTATAAGGTGCTGCCGGCGATGAACGGGCTTGTTGGTTATGCATGGATAGAGATGCCGTCTGACATCAAGAAGGCGCTCAATGTCACAAATGTCATATACATGCAGGCAGCCAGCAATGACGACATGGATGCTATTGCAAAAGCAATCCTGACGATCACTCCATTCAGCAAGCCTGACACCCAGGATCCCACAAATCTGGTCTGCACAGTGCCCAACCAAGAGAAGTACACGGAACTGATCACTCCTTTCCTGACCACCAAGATGATGGGCACCGCAACACCCACCGCTGATGGCAATACGGAGTTCACGCTGACCGACAACGATGGCAAAAGTTATGGTAAGTTGACTGTCCTCAGCAAAGACAACAAGCCTGCCGATGTCATCAATATGCTTATTCTCGATGAAGACCTGCAGAAGAGTCTGGCTTCGAAACTTGGCGGTGCTTTCTCCAAGATCTCGTTCTGTTTGGCCAAGTCGGAAGAGCAGATCAAGTCGGATGATGAATTAAAGGCTCTCATCGCTGGTAATTGGGTTATTCTTAAAGACAAGAAGATTACCACTTACCTTACTTTCGAGGAGGACGGTAATTATAATGTTGATGTTCCAAACGAAGATGAACTTCTCCGCCAAGAAGAAGGAACGTACGAAATCAAAGGAGGCATACTTATCAGGACTAACAAAAACGGTGAGGTTTCTTCTCTTGCTATCATAAAGAACATTGAAAAGGAGAAAACACTCAATCTCGAATATGTCGACGAAAAAGGCACTCCCACAGGAGTTGTTGAGACATACACAAACCTTTATGAAACTTTATAACTCGAAGGAAACAGGATAAGAGTCCTCCTTTCAGTAAAAACCGAACAAGGCTCGCATGACTGCAGGCCTTGTTTGGTTTTACTTGTAACGGTCCAGTTTGTCGAGACAGTAGGTCCTGAAATCGTTCCAGTGGTAGTATGGCGCACAGTCTGTCTGTATGGGCAGGCGCGCCTCTTCCTCGTTGAGCAGCACCTTGAAGAGCACATCGCTGTCATCCAAGCCACTGCGGTAGAAGATGAACTGCAGGTTGGAGCCCATGGGGAAAACGCTGGAGCACCACCAGCCCTTCGCCTCCAGTTGGCTGAAGTCGTCAGTCTCGAGGTCGTAGCCATTGATGCCGATGAGACAGACAAGGGGCAGCAGCACCGTCTCATGGCCATAGCGCAACTGTGCCCCTGGATCGGCCAGACGTATGCAACTGTCGGCATCGGCAATGATACGGCGAAGCAGGTGCCGCTGACTGTAGGGCTGGCGCCCGCCATTGAGTTTGCAGGCACCCTGCTGCAGATACCAGAGGGCATTGTCGATCTGCCACATGCGGTAGAGTTCGTCTGTCTGGAAGATGTCGAGCAGGTAGGTGTTTCTATAGAGGTGGGTGTTCAGTTGGAAGAGACCCATCTTCATCAGGTAGTAGTTGAACTGTCCTTCATCGACCACCTCCTCAACGATATCCGGATTCTTGAAGATCAGTTCCATGAGACGTGTGTTGCCCATGTACTTGGTGATATACTCGTTGTAGACCTTGCGGATCTGGGGCGTCATCTGCTGGCGGCGCAGTTCGCGGTCCTGATAGTTCATAAACCACTGGTTGCGCTGAGAACTCTCCTGTGAGACCTGCAGGGTAGGCTCTTCCTGCAGCAGTTCGATAAGCGCCGTGCCCATCGACTCGATACAGCGTGGCACGACGGTACTATAGGCCTGCACCCTGGCTCCGGGATGGAACACCTCAGGGAAGTTGCGGGCCATGCGGCGGGCGATATTCCTGTGCTGCTTGCGCCCGTAGCCCGTCAGTTCGCCCCAGCGGCCCTCGGTGTCTTGCATCACGAGTTTCATCTCCTGATACACGCGCTGTCCCGTGGGTGTCAGTTCGTTGAGACTGTCAGCAAGGGCCACCATCTTAAAGGGGATATCGAAGCCGCTGCGGCTGCTGATATAGCGCGAACCGTGACGGCCGTAGTGGGAGAAGCAGAAAGGCTTCTTGCCTGCAGGAGCAGGCGTGTAGACGGCTGTGATGGTGTCTGGATAGGTGTTATAGTTGCACGAGGCATAGGCGGGATTGGCCTTGATCAGGTCGATGACCGTCTGAGCCCCCAGTCCCTGGGCGACACAAAGGAACAGTGCGGATACGAACAGTTTAGAAACGGGCATTCTCATAGCGGTAAAGTTTACGGAGATAATAGTTTTTCACATCATGCCAGTGATAGTACGGGGCGCAGTCTGTCTGTATGGGCAGGCGCGCCTCATGGCCGTTGAGCAGCACCTTCACCAGCACGTCGGGGTCGTCAGTCCCACTACGGTAGTGAATCATGACGATGCTGCCGCCGAGGGGGGCAATACGGTAGTCAGCCCAACCGTTCTCCTCGAGGGCGTCGAGGTTGTCTGTCTCCAGGCCACAGTCGTCGAGTTCCATCAGACAGGCCAGCGAGAGCACCACCTGCTCATGGGTATAGCGGAAGTGGCTCATGGGCGTCGCACGCTTCATCGCGCTGTCGCCCAAGTGGATCATGTTCCTGAGCACGGAGCGCTGCAGATAGGGCTGGTGGCCGCCGTTCGTCTCACAGGCGCCGTAGTTGATATAGTTCCATGCGTTCAGCATCTTCCAGTGACGGTGGATTTCACCAGCGTCGAAAATGTCATACAACGTGACGGTGCCAGCGAGTCCTGTATGCTGGATACTGCCTGCCAGGATGAACAACTGACGACTGAGTTCCGCGGGATCGATATGGCTGACGACGTAGTTCTGGTCGTTGAAGAGCGACTCCATCAGCCGTCCTGCGACACTGTTGAGAGAACAGAAGCGCTGATAGCGCGCCATCGTCAGTGAGTCGACACGGTTTACCGTCAGCAGCCTGTCCTGCGGATTCATGAACTTGTTCTCCCTATGGGAGGATCTGGTGTTGTACGAGAGGGGGTGGTGCGAGGCAGACAGTTGGATCATCGCCTCCTGCATGGTCAGGATGCAGTTGTTCTGCACAACGCTGCGCCCACTGTAATAGCCATCTGGCACAAACGCATCAGGCAAGCGCTCCATCATCTGCCGCATCAGTGCTCGGCTCTGGGCTACACCCTTTGCGGTGAGTTCACCATTACGCTCATGGGCGTCCTGTCGCAACAGGTCGAGACGGCGCTTCACGTCACGTCCCAGGCGTGTGAGTTTACCGAGACTGTCTGCCTTGGCAAAGATCGTGCACGGAGCCACGTAGGCAGCAGAATCCTTGAAATAGTAAGGGCTGGGGCAACCGTAGTGGTTGATGTAAAAAGGCATCTTGCCTGGAGGGGCAGGCGTGTCCTTGATCTTCTTCTCGATCGGAAGGGCATAGTTCAGGCCAGCAGAACGGTTCACGTCAGCCGTCAGTTCCTGGCTCACCACCTGGGCCCGCGTCGTCAGTCCCGTCAGCACCAGCAGACAGGCGACGACAGGTGTCTTCACCCCAATAGTCCTTTTAAGTAATTTCATCATAAGTATTTTCTAATGGTATATTAAATGGTCTATTCTAATGGTTTAATCACTTTTCTCCAGTTTGAAGAGTTTGTCTGAGGGACGGACTTTCTCTGGAACTGCGATGGAGACGCGGGTGCCCTGCTGGGCGACGGAGACGGGACCATTGTCGTCGTGGATCTCATCAGCAGTGACATAGATGACGCCCGTGGTGGGCCCCGTGATGAGCATCTTGTCGCCCACCTTGAAGGTATTAGCCTCGACGGTGAACTCTGCGACACCGAGTTTCGAGTAGTATTTCGTGCCCTTGCCTATATAGACCTTACGCTCCGTAGCATTGGAGCCGTAGTTCTTGTTCCACTCGCCCATGAGTTGGCCCTGATAGTAACCGTCCCAGAAGCCACGGTTGAAGACGGTGGCGAGACGCTCGTCCCACTCGTCCTTGCGCTCCTCTGTAAACGAGCCGTCGAGTACAGCCTGGATAGCCTCCTTATAGCACTTCACGACGGTATAGACATACTCTGGACCACGGGCGCGGCCCTCGATCTTGAACACCCGCACACCACTCTTCATCATACGATCGATAAAGCGGATGGTCTTCAGGTCCTTGGGCGACATAATGTATTTGTTGTCGATGTCAAGTTGATAGCCCGTCTCGTTGTCAGTTGCCGTATAGCTGCGACGGCACACCTGAATACACTCCCCACGATTGGCCGAACGGTTGGCGGCGTGGAGGCTCATGTAGCACTTGCCGCTGATAGCCATGCAGAGGGCACCGTGGCAGAACATCTCGATGCGTATCTGCTCACCGCTTGGGCCACAGATATGCTCCTCGCAGACTTGACGGTAGATGTCTGCAACCTGATCCATATTCAGTTCACGAGCGAGCACCACCACATCAGCAAACTGGGCATAGAAGCGCAGGGCCTCGATGTTCGAGATGTTCAGTTGGGTGGAGAGATGCACCTCCTGCCCTACTCTATTACAATAGGTCATCACAGCCACGTCAGAAGCAATGACGGCCGAGATGTCAGCGGCCTTGGCGGCATCGATGATCTCATGCATCAGGGGGATATCCTCGCCGTAGATGATCGTATTGACGGTGAGATAACTCTTGATGCCATGCTCACGACAGGTCTGGGCGATCTCCTTCAGATCGTCGATGGTGAACGTCGAGGCAGAATGGGCTCGCATATTCAGTTTTTCGATGCCGAAATAGATGCTGTCGGCACCTGCCTGTATGGCTGCCGCCAGCGACTCGCGAGAGCCTACTGGCGCCATAATCTCATATTCAGAATTCATAGCCGAGGTTGATATAAAAATAAGGTGTCTTGGTGCGGTTGGAGTAGCCCACTGTCGCCCCCAAGGGACCAAACATCGAGTTATAATAATAGGCCAGTTGGGCGCCTAGCATCGTTCTTGACTTGAACAAGTCCTCGATCTCGTTGGCATACTGGGCGGCAGCCGCCTTGAGCAGCACGTAATGACTGCGTCCGAAGCGCTGCTGACCCTGCAACTGAATGGCGGCGAACTGATCGTCGACAGTCTCCAAATGGCCCAGGCCGGCAAAGGGCATCTGTTGCTCCACATAGTGCCCGAAGTTGTCGCCGCCAATGAGATTGCTAAAGACATAGGGGACAAACGGACCGAAGAGCAGCCTTCCGTAGAGCATAGGCTGGATGGTGAAGCTCTTGCTCAGCGCAAATGACTTCCGCCAAGAGGCACTCAGATCGCCTACGCCACGACCCACCAGGTTATCATCAAGACATTTCATCTGGTAGAAGTTCGTAGTGAGATAGGCATAGGCAGCCTTGAAACGTGCGCCACGGGTGGGGAAATGCCAATCGTCCTCGGAATTGAAATTCACGGAAGCCCGATAACTGAAGTAGTGGTCGTTCTCGAAATACAGTCCGAGGGTCTCGTCTGAAGACAAACGGTTGCTGAAGTGGAAATAATCCCAACGCAGACCTATGCGGAAGTTGAAATTGCGGATACTGAAGTTAAGGGGTTCTATGGCAGCCTGATGATGGTTGTAAAGCACGGTGTAGTTGCGCTCGCCTTCTAAGTAGATGTCGATGTCGCTATGACGGTAATAGTAGGAGAAGGCAGGACGCGTGAGGCGCAGGCCATGCGGGTGGTACAGGATTTCTCCACCAGCCAGCACCCGCTTACCCAGACGGAGCGTGATGTCGGAACTGAAGTGCATGGACTGTTTCAACGGCAGGTTTGCATTCAGTTGCAGGGCCACCATTTCCTCCGTATCGAAGCGGAAACCTAAGTTCAACTGGCTCGTCTTTCGATTCCCAGCCGTCAATACCAGACGGTAGCCATCCCCCTCTTCCACGAGCCGTGATGTGGCCGTCTGATAGAACAGGTCGACACGCATCGAGGTGGTGATGACCTCTTCGCCCTTGGAGTCGATACTATCGAGGCGGTTCAGGTGGAACTTCTGACGCAGGAACTTCTCGTCCTGCGGTGTCATGTTCTCAAACCTGCAGCCAACGATGTGCACCTTACCCGTCATCACTGTCGGACTCACCGGACTTGAGCGGACAGGCTCAAAGTCGGGTCCGATGCCGATGCGCTCCTTCAGTGCCATCAAGTCGTCCCAATGGCGCATCGCCTCTTCCTCACCACGGCGGAGGAGCGTGTCGACGGCAGCAGGGGTGAAACTGGCGGCACTATAGCCCTTGGGGCTCACCCGGATGTGCACATCAGTGATGGCGAGGTTTTCATTGTATTTATTCAGCGTGTTCAGGTCGACTACCTGCAACAGGATATTCAGCGTACTGCCCAACTCGTTGGCTTTCTTCAGCGAGTCCTGCACGGTGACGCCAATCACAATGTCAGCCCCCAACTTACGTGCGAGATCTGCAGGATAGTTGTTGCACAGTCCACCATCGCAGAGCACCCGTCCCCCAATACGTACAGGCGAGAAGACAGCAGGGATAGCCATCGAGGCGCGCATGGCCTGAGGCAGGATGCCTGAGGTGAAGTCCACCTCGCTGTTGTCGACGATGTCTGTCGCTACACAGGCGAAGGAGATGGGCAGACGGCTGAAGTCCATCGAGTCGGTATAGCCCAGGCAGAGTCTCTGCAGCAGCACTTCCAGATTCTTACCTTTGATGAAGCCCCCGGAATTCGACTCACGCTTTCCGAATGTCAGTCCTCGCGACAGCATATAGGTGTTCTGCCGCTGACGGTCTTCAATACTCTGACGGCTCAGGTCCTCCCTGTCTGTAAGCACATAAGCCCAGTCCATATTACGGACGATAGAGTCGAGTGCATGAGCATCATAGCCTATGGCATAGAGGCCTCCCACCAAACTACCCATCGAGGTACCCGTGATGATGTCGACGGGAATGCCAGCCTTCTCTATGACTTTCAGGGCTCCTATATGGGCGACGCCCTTGGCGCCGCCGCCACTGAGGACGACTGCCACCTTCTTACGAGAGAGACAAGGCACAACCGTCATCACGGCTATCAGCAAACAGACCATCTTCTTCATATCGGATGCAAAGGTAGTATTTTTATACGAGAAATAAGAATATTTATAAATATTTTCGTACCTTTGCAGCCATGAAACGAATTGTATATCTGTTTTTGGCTGTATCACTCTGTGGCTGTATTCAGCAAAAGCCGAAGCACTATACCCATGAGATTCTCAACCGCATGACCCCCATCAAGAATCAGGGCGAGAGCCAGACCTGCTGGATCTATGCCATGCTCGCCGCCATCGAGACGGAACATCTGTCATGGGGCGACTCGGTGAACCTCTCACCTTATTATATAGAGAAGATGCTGGAGCAGGAGCCACAATGTCCTGAGAACAGGCGTGGCATGGGCAAGTCGCTGATCCACCTCATTCAGAAATACGGCATCGTGGGGTACGACGCCATGCGTTCCATCCAGACACCAGCCCCCAAATGGGTGTTTATGCTCGGTGCCACCTATACGCCCCAAGAGTTTGCACGAAGCGTCTGTGCTCCTGACGAGTACGTGGCACTGACAAGCACAGACGAAGCGCCCTATTATCAGGAGACAGAGGTGAAGTCGCCAGACAACTGGTTGCGTGACCGTTTCCTGAATATCCCCATGGACTCGTTGCTTACGAAGACAGAGCGTGCTGTCCGCCAGCACCACGGCATCTGCTGGGAGAGTAAGGGCCATGCGATGGCCATCGTCGGCATTGCCCACGATGACAAAGGCAAGAAATATTTTATCATGAAAAATTCATGGGGCACCAACCGTCCCCACGAAGGACTCGACTATCTCTCGTTTGACGACTTCCGCGAAAATACCATCGCCGTTGAAATGACGAAAGAAGCGTATGGGTTATAGTTTACAGTTTACGGTTTACAGTTTACGGTTTACAGTTTACGGTTTACAGTTTACAGTTTACAGTTTACAGATGATAACCTGGCAAGCCACTCAAGGTTCTACCTATAGTTTCTGCCTATAGTTCTGCCTATAGTTTCTGCCTATAGAAGTAATCATCTGTAAACTGTAAACCGTAAACTGTAAACAAAAGAACTACTTATTAAGTTTCCACGTGACGCCGTCCTTGGTGTCCTTCACCTCGAAGCCTGCATCCTTCAGTTCATCACGGATCTTGTCGCAGGTAGCCCAGTCTTTCTCGGCACGGGCCTTGGCACGCAGTTCGAGCACCATATCCACCACTTTTCCGAAGGCCTCCTCACGGCTGTCGTTAGAGCCACTCTTCTCAGCCTTCAATCCAAGTATGTCGAAGGCAAAGAGGCGCATGGTCTCTGAGAGTTCCTTCAGACAGTCGGCACAGATGGTCGCCTTGTGGTCGATGAGTTTATTGATGGTCGTACAAGCCTCAAAGAGATAACTGATTACCAGCGGTGTGGCAAAGTCATCGTTCATGGCGTCGTAACACTTCTCACGCAGTCCCTTCACCACCTTCTCGGTCTCTGCATCACATTTGTCAGCAGGCTGCACACGCTCCAGGTCGGCAATGCCGTTCATCAGTTTCTCCAGTCCCTTCTCGGCTGCCTGCAGAGCCTCGTTAGAGAAGTCCACAGTACCACGATAGTGGGCAGAGAGGATGAAGAAGCGGATGGTCATGGGCGAGTAAGCCTTCTCCAGTTTCTCGTGGTTACCCGTAAAGAACTGCTCCAGGGTGATGAAGTTGTTATACGACTTACCCATCTTCTGGCCGTTGATGGTCAGCATGTTGTTGTGCATCCAGTACTTCACGGCAGGATGCCCCATCGAAGCCTGTGCCTGGGCAATCTCACATTCATGATGGGGGAACACGAGATCGAGGCCACCACCATGGATATCGAATTCCTCGCCCAGATACTTACGTCCCATCGCCGTACACTCACAGTGCCAGCCAGGGAATCCGTCGCTCCAGGGTGAGGGCCAGCGCATGATGTGCTCGGGCTGTGCCTTCTTCCACAGGGCGAAGTCGGCCTGGTTACGCTTCTCGCCCACGCCGTCGAGTTCGCGGCTGGCATCTTTGATATTCTCAAGGCTTCGGCCTGAGAGGATACCATATTTAAACTGTTTGTTGTAGGCCTCGATATCGAAATAAACAGAGCCATTGCTCTCGTAGGCGAAACCGTTGTCGAGAATCTGCTGTACCAGTTGCTGCTGCTCGATGATATGGCCTGAGGCATGGGGCTCGATGGATGGGCGCAACACGTTCAGGGCATCCATCGCAGCATGATAGCGGTTGGTGTAGTACTGGGCGATCTCCATCGGCTCCAACTGCTCCAGTCGTGCCTTCTTGGCAATCTTGTCCTCACCCTCGTCGGCATCATGCTCCAGGTGACCTACATCCGTGATATTACGCACGTATCTGACCTTATACCCCAGGTGCTTCAGATAGCGGAACACCAGGTCGAAGGTAATGGCAGGACGGGCATGCCCCAGATGGGGATCACCATAGACGGTAGGTCCACACACATACATACCCACATTGGGGGCATGCAACGGCTCGAAGCGCTCCTTCTGTCGCGTCAACGTATTGTAAACAACTAACTTTGATTCCATATTCTCGATGATTTGGGCGACAAAGGTACAAATTTACGAGCGGAATACAAAACTTTTCACGATATATTTTAAGATATTTTGTCGTAATAAAAAAAATGGCTACCTTTGCAAGCAAAATATCATATCACTTCAAAAACTAACATTATGAACATCAAGAAACTAACCCTCTGCCTGTTCGCAGCCTGTTCATTACAGATGAACGCCCAGTATCTGGAGCATCTCTACGACTACATCGAGAACACCTCTGTCTTTGAAGAGAACCAGGAAGAGGGACATGCCTACTACCTCGCCCCCAACCATCTGTCGCTCAATGGAGACTGGCGGTTCTTCTTTGCCAACACACCAGAGGAGGTGCCGCAAAATTTCTTTGCAACGAACTTCAAGGACGGCAAGTGGCGCACCATCCATGTGCCGAGCAACTGGGAGATGCAAGGCTACGGTGACCCGCAGTTCCGTAATGTGCCTGCACCCTTCAAGGCCAATCCGCCCTTCGTACCCAGGGACTACAATCCTACGGGGGCGTATAGGAAGGCGTTCGCCCTGCCCGCTGCATGGAAGGGACAGCAGGTATTCTTGCGTCTGGAGAAGGTACAGAGTGGTTCGTTCGTATGGTTGAACGGACAACAGGTGGGCTATAACGAAGGCGGCCAGGAGCCTGCGGAATATGACGTGACGCCCTACCTGCGACCTGGCAAGAACGTGCTGGCCGTCTGTGTGGTGAAATATTGTGACGGCTACTATCTGGAAGGACAGGACTATTGGCGCCTGGCAGGCATCTGCGACGATGTGACCCTCTATGCCACGCCGAAGACCCGGCTGTTCGACTGGTTTGTCACCACCGACCTTGACGACCAATACAAGGATGCCACTCTACAAGTGGCTGTCGATGTGAAGAAATATGAGGACGTCAGTGGCACTTTTGCCGTACGCGCCACCCTGAAGGATGCGAAAGGAAACCTGGTGAAGGAGATGCTGTCCGACCCTTTCACGATGACTCAGAAAGGCAAGAAATCGCTCACGCTCACCTCACAGGTCTCCAACCCCGACAAGTGGACTTGCGAGACACCCGTGCTCTATCAACTGGCACTCGAACTGTTGAATGAGTCGGGCGACGTGCTGCAGCAGATCAGCAGCAAGATGGGATTCAAGGAGACAGAGATCCGCCATCAGACATTCTACCTGAACGGACAGCCTATCAAGGTAAATGCCACCAATACCCACATGCAGCACCCCGAACTGGGTCATGCCATGAACGAGGAGACCATCCGAAAGGATATGGAGATCCTGAAGCAGCATAACTTCAATGCCGTGCGCACCTCGCATTACCCGCCAGTGAACAAATACCTGGAACTGGCTGACGAATATGGCCTGTATATCATCGACGAAACAGGCGACGAGGCCCATGCCAGCGAATACATCTCCAACGACCAGCGATTCCGTGAGATGTACGTGGAACGCGTACAGAAACTGGTACTGCGCGACCGCAACCACGCCTGCGTGCTGTTCTGGAGTGCAGGCAACGAGAGTGGCGAAGGCCCGCTGATTACGGAAGTGGTGAAGGAGGGCAAACGCCTCGACCCCACACGTTACTTCATGTATGGAGGCAATGCCTACACTCATCCTGCCGAAGACATCATCGGACCTCGCTATCCAACGCCTTACGAGTTGGAGATGAACACGGCAATGGTGCCCGAATCGGAGGATCCACGTCCGTCGTTCATGGACGAGTATCTGTCTGTCGCAGGTAATGCGGGTGGAGGCATGGACGAGTTTTGGACGGTCATCCGCCGTCATCCACGACTGATGGGTGGTGCCATCTGGGACTTCGTCAACCCAGGCCTCACGGAACATATCCGTCCCCTGACTGACAGTTCACCCTACAACACGCCTGTCCATCTGATGGGTAATGCCAAGGTAGAGAAAGGTGTGCTGCACCTCAACGGCCACGACGAGTGGGTGGAGGTGTATCGCAGCAGTAACGTGGAACTCTCGGGCAAGGCACTGACCATCAGTTTCGACGTCAGGCCTGGCAAACTGAGCGGGACGTACGAGGGAGCACCCTATATCACGAAAGGCAACACGCAGTTCGGAGTGGTTCAGAAAGGAAATGAGAAACTGCAGTTCTATCTGCACTCTGGCGTCAAGCATACCCTCGACGTCGACCTGCCTGCCGACTGGGTAGGCAACTGGCACCATGTGACGGCCTCGTGGGACGGCAAGGAGATGAGACTCTACATCGACGGTCAACTGAAAGGTACGGAGAAGATCGCTGCACCAGAACCTGCCAATAACTTCCGCTGGGGCAATAGAGGACCCAGTGAGCGTGGCGTGCTGAGCAACTTCCCCTATCCCATCAACATCGGACGCATTGCAGGCAACCATGCCCAGGATCCGCAGACCACCTACACGGCTGATGCCGAGATGGACAATGTGGCCATCTACAACCAGTGTCTGGCTGATGGCGAGGGACGCCCTGAGGAGGCCGTGCTCTACCTCACGTTCGATAATAATGGTGACACTGGCACCTTCTATACCATTGGCGGCAACATGCGCACCTATGGCAGCATCTGGCCTGACCGTACCGTACAGCCTGAGATGAAACAGATGAAGTGGACGACCCAGCCTGTCAGCATCCGTCTGCTCAATGCAGAGACTGGCGAGGCTGAGGTGACCAACCGCCTGTTCTTCACCGATCTCTCGCAATACGCCTCTCACTGGACCCTGATGGCTGACGGCGACGTGCTGGAAGAGGGCGACATCCAGTTCACCACTGCCCCGCAGCAGTCTCAGGTTGTCCGCATTCCTTATCACAAGCCCACCATCATTCCTGGAAAGGAATATCGTGTCACCATCACCTCCACACTGAAGAAAGATGAGGTATGGGCCAAGACAGGCCATGAGGTGGCATGGGACCAGTTGGAACTCACATCGTGGAACATCCCCGCTCATCTCCCGTCTCTCACCTCTCAACTCTCACCCGTGGAAGACGACCATCAGATCACCATCAGCGGTCAGGGCTTCCGCTACGTCATCAATAAGGAGACAGGCAACCTGGAACAGATCGAGGTCGACGGCAAGGCTGTGCTCAAAGCCCCTATCACCTTCAACCTCTGGCGCGCGCCTATTGCCAATGAGTTTGACGAATGGGATGCCTTCCGTGTCAACGGCGGCTATGCCGAGGGCTTTGGCAACATGATATCGACGCTGTGGTACTCGAAGGGCGTGAACCAACTGCGCATCCGCCCTGCAGAAGTACGCCTGAACCACAACAACCATGAAACGACAGTCACCGTCAGCCAACTGGTGCAGGTCGGCGCCTCTTCCTATGGTGCCCTCGACCTCTATATCTCTGGTGTGCAGTTGTGTGGATTCACGCTCGACTATACCTATCGCTTCTATGACGACGGAACGGTCAAGATTGAGAATCACGTGAGTCCGCAAGGCCGTCTGCCTGAGATGCTCCCGCGTATCGGCTTCACTACCTCCGTGGCCAATGAGTTTGACCATATCACTTGGTATGGCCGAGGCCCGGAGGAGAACTACCCCGACCGCAAGACTGGCTATCAGGTAGGTGTATGGAACAAGACGGTGGCCGACATGTACGAGCCTTACCTCCTGCCTCAGGATCATGCCCTGCGTACAGACAACAGATACGTGCAACTATTAAATAAGGAAGGCCAGGGTGTGCAGATCTCGATGGACGAGCATTTCAACTTCAATGCCTATCCGTTCTCAACAGACAATCTGACGAAGAGTCAGTTCACCTATCAGTTGCAGCCGCAGAAAGACCGTTACACGTTCAACCTCGACTACGCCACCACTGGTGTTGGTTGCACCTGTGTCTATGTACTCGATGAATACAGGGTGAAGCCTGCCGCCTACGACAGAGTCATCACCATCCAGCCAAAGAAATAAGTAAAGAGTGAAGAATGAAGAGTGAAGAGTGAAGAATTTGCTACCGCCTACTCTGAAATCGATGATACGGCGTAGCCCGATTCTTCACTCTTCACTCTTAACTCTTCACTCCCCGAAGGTTACTTCACGTATTCCGCGAAGTCTGTCAGTTTCATGTCGCCCTTGCGAGCCAGCGTGTCGTGCATGGCAAAGGCAGCAGGCAGGTTGTGACGGGTCTGACCCATCTTCGAGATCTTCAGGTAGTCCCAGAGCAACTGCTTGTAGTCGGGGTGGGCACAGTTCTCGATGATGCACTCAGCACGCTGTGCGGGACTCTTGCCGCGCAGGTCGGCGATACCCTGCTCCGTGACGATGATGTTCACGTCGTGCTCCGAAGAGTCCTGATGGCTCACAAACGGCACGATCGAAGAGATCACACCACCCTTGGCCACTGAAGGACAAGTAAATATGGAGAGGTATGCGTTGCGGATGAAGTCACCCGAGCCTCCGATACCGTTCATCATCTTCGTGCCGCTGATATGGGTAGAGTTCACATTGCCATAGAGGTCTGCCTCTATCGCCGTGTTGATGGCGATGACTCCTAAGCGACGGATGATCTCAGGCGAGTTAGAGATCTCGCTCTGACGCAACGTCAGGTGGTTCTTCATATAGTCCATATTGTCGTAGACCTGCATCAGACATTCGTTAGACACTGTCAGCGAGCAGGCAGAGGCATCCTTCACACGACCACTCAGCATCATATCGATCACAGAGTTCTGGATCACCTCAGTATAGATGTTGAAGTCAGGCACATGCTTGTCCTCACCCAGGGCGCCGAGGATGGCATTGGCTGTCGAGCCCACACCACTCTGCAACGGCAGGAACTCCTTGGGGATACGGCCCTTGTGCATCTCGTCTACGAGGAACTCTGCTGTCAGGAAGCCGATCTTATCCGTCACGGGGTCACTGTCCTTGAAGGCACGGGCCTCATCAGGGATATTGCACTCCACGACACCTACGACCTTCTCTTTGGGGATGCTCACATAGGGCTTGCCGATACGGTCACCCACATGCTCGATGGGGATAGCCTTACGATAAGGAGGATCCAAGGGCTCATACACATCGTGGATGAACTTGGCGTTGGGATTATGGAATGAGTTCAATTCCAGAATGACCTTCTTGGCCAGACGGGCACCTGTGGGAGAGATACCACCTGCAGCAGTCAGATAGACGTGATAGTCATTGCCCACCTCCTCGATGTCGCACACCTCGAGGATCGCCCAGTCCAACGGACCATAGAAGCCATAGCGCAGTTCCTGTGCCATGTGGCTCAAGTGCAGGTCGTTGTAGGGAATCTCACCCAGGTTCACGTGCTTGCGGAAATCGGGGTTCGTGGTGTAGGGGGCACGATAGAGAATCGCCTGGGCATTAGCCAGGTCTCCGTCTGTCGACTGTCCTGTGGAGGCACCTGTGAAGATAGCCACCTTGAACTCGCGGCCAGCCTCATGCTCAGCCACAGCAATCTTTGCCAACTCTTTGGTTGTTGCCTTGGCCACACCAGCAGGTGTAAAGCCACTCATGGCGATATGATCACCATTCTTAATCAGCGCTGCAGCCTCTGCAGCGGTCATACGTGTATAAGCCATAATAATTTTAAATTTGCAAATTTGCGTGCAAAATTACTGCTTTTCAACGGGATAACAAAACAATTTGCACTTTTTTTAGTTTTTACTTGGCTGATTCAGAATAATTCCATACCTTTGCGCTGGTTATATTGACGATATTCAAACCCTAAACTATAAGATTATGGCACAAGAAATGATGAATTGCCCGTTCTGCGGTGCTCTGATCAGCACCGAGAGTACGTTCTGCCCTTATTGCGGACAGAAGATTGCAAAACCAGCAGCCCCACAACAGCCTGACCCTGCAGTTGAAGAGGCCGCTCGCAGACAACGGGAGCAGGAAGAGGCCGCCCGTCTTCAACGTGAACAGGAAGAGACAGCACGTCGCCAACGAGAGCAAGAAGAGGCTGCAAGACGCCAACAGGAAGAAGCCGCTCGTCTTCAGCGTGAACAGGAAGAGGCTGCAAGACGCCAACAGGAAGAAGCCGCTCGTCTTCAGCGTGAACAGGAAGAGGCTGCAAGACGCCAACAGGAAGAGGCCGCTCGTCTTCAGCGTGAGCAGGAAGAGGCCGCAGCCCGCCAGCGTGCTTATGAGCAACAGCAGGCTTATCAGCAACAGCAACAATCCTACAACCAACAGCAAGCCTACAACCAGCAGCAGGGCTATAATCAGCAGCAGGGCTATAATCAGCAGCAATCCTATCAGCAGCAGGCTTACCAGCAGCCTTACGACCAGGCTGGCCCACAAGGCCCTGGCGTGCCCCCCGTTCCGCCATTCCCACCAACGACAGGCGGCAGTTCCGACTTCTCCGTGATGAGCATCCTCACCGAAGGCATACCGCTCGGCATTGCCAATTTCGTCACCATCTTCGGAGCGACCATCCTCTGGCTGCTCACCTTCTGGATTCCATATCTCAACGTCGGAACCACTATCGCCCTCAACACGATGCCGATAGCCCTCGCTGACAATGAGGCCCCTGAGGGTCCGACCTATATCTTCAAAGACAAATACCGCAAGTACATGGGTGAGTACTTCGTCCTGATGGGACTGATGTACATGGCCATCTGGATGGCCTCCGTCTTCCTCATCATCCCAGGCATCGTCATCTCCCTTGCCTGGTCACAGGCCCTCTACCTGCTCTTCGACAAGCATCTCACCCCGATGGATGCCATGAAGGAGAGTAACGAGAAGACCTATGGTCACAAGTGGACGATATTCTTCACCGGACTTGTGTTCGCTATCGCCTTCGGCATCTTCGCCATGATTGTGTTGTGGCTTTTCATCACGATCGACGTGATGTTCCTCACCGTTATCGCTGTGTTGCTGCTCATTGCCCTCGCCATGGTAGGTAGTGTGGGTATCAATGCCGTCATCTACCGCAAACTCTGCAAGTGATCAGCCTATGCGACGATGGCTGCTGGCGGCAGTTCTCATCCTGACAATTGTTGACTGTTTCGGACAGATGAAGCGCTACGACACGGACTTCTTCGTGTCGCAGCGCGATTTTCTGGTGGCAGTACCTCTGGAGGTGGAGCGTGGACAGTTCTATATCACCCTCGACTTCAACGGGCGTTCCTGCCGATTCAAACTCGACACGGGCGCCAGTCAGGGTATCCTCTACGACGACGTGCAACTGCCAGGCGTCACGACCCTCGGCACCATCGAGTCGGAGGATGCCGCAGGGCATGTCCGTCAGATGAAGACCGTCCAGTTACCCCCTTTCCGCTTAGGTCCCCTCACCATCAGCGGCTATAAAGTACAGCGCATGCGGCGACAGATCATCCGGAAAGGCGAGGATGGCATCATCGGCTTCGCCCTGTTCAACAAGGGCATCGCCGCCCGCATCGACAGCCGTGAGCATCAACTCACGCTCACAGACCGTCGCGACCACTATGCCTACACCCCTGGCGAGACTCTGAAATATCAACTGCGCAAACACGTACCTTATATAAAAATAAGCCCCTTTGCAGGCGTTGAAGACGAAGTGCTTTTCGACACAGGCAGTCCCCTGCCCTATGCCATCAATGCCAACAAGTTCACCCAGATACAGAGTCAGCATCCTGAAGTGGCGGGCCAGATAGAGGGTACCACCTACGGCAGCCATGCCATGGGACATTTCGGATCAGAGCGCTCCGGACGTATCACCCTCCTCGCCTTGCAACGGCTGCTCTGGGGCACCTTCGCCTTCCACGAGATCCACTGCACCACCGTCAACGGCGGCTCACACATCGGAGCCCCGCTGCTCGACTATGGTGCCGTGGTCATCAACCCCTTCCGTCGTCAACTCGTGTTCCAGCCTTACGACGGCATGGCCTCCGTCACTGTCGCCAACCGTCTGCACGACATCGTCATCGTCGAGCGCAACGGACGGGCCATGATCGGCATGGTCAGGCAGGACAGCAAAGCCTGGCAGGCAGGCTTCCGTTCCAACAGCATCATCCAAAGCGTCAACGGCCAGCCTCTCACCTTCGAGCAGTTCCTCCGCTACCGTTGGGTCCGCCATCAGGATTATGAGTTCACGCTCCTCCTGCCCAACGGTATGCTTACCACGCTACGTGCCTTCTGGCCCTTGCAGTATAATCAATAAATCTTCCCCCTTTCACCTTTTCACCTTTACAAATATTCCATCAGCACGTCCCAGACGGCGATGATGTGGCAGACGGAGCCTGCCAGCACGAAGAAGTGGAACACGGAGTGCATGTACTTCGTTTTATTAAAGGAATAAAACACGGCACCCGTGATATAACTCACACCCTCGGCGATGATCCAGATGACAGCCGCCGTCGACACCGAGTCAATCAGCGGCTTGAAGGCCACGAGCACACTCAGTCCCATGCCCACGAAGCAGAACGTCTCAACGTTCGAGTGCTCCTTCAGGCGGACGAAACTGATGATGGTGCCGATGATGGCACAGGTCCACACGAATACGAACAGCGCCCAGCCCCAATTAAGCGAAAAGTGAATAGTGAAAAGTGAATAATTTGCTGCCGCCTTTCGCAGGGCTACCAGCGTCAGGGGCGAGTACGAGCCAGCGATATGCCAGTAGATCGCCGCATGGTCCCACTTGCGCAGGCGTCCCTTCCACTTCGAGTGGTGCTTCATCGAGTGATACAGCGTCGAGGCCGCATACGACCCCAGCATGCCGAAGAGATAGAGAATCACCCCGACCCTTGCCCACTGGTCGTCAGACTCGAAGCACCACACGAGGAAGATCACGCCGAACACCACGCCCAGCACGACACCTCCGCCGTGCGACCACGCATTCCATATTTCCTCTTTTCTGGTATACCTGATCATGGTTGATACAGTTTTCGGGGACAAAGATAGACAAAAAAGTGAAGAGTGAAGAGTGAAAACTGAAAATTTTGCATGGCGGTAGCAAATTATTCACTTTTCACGATTCACTTTTCACATAAAATAAGTACCTTTGCAGACAGAATAATTCAAGACATGAAAGATATCGCACTGGCATTATCGAGTGGTGGCGCCCGCGGACTGGCCCACATCGGCGTGATCGAGGAACTGGAGGCGCAAGGCTACCACATCACCTCGATGGCAGGCTGTTCGATGGGCGCCCTCATAGGCGGCGTCTATGCCGCAGGCAAGTTGGAGGAGTTCCGCGACTGGATGAAGACCATCGACAAGAAGAAGATGCTGGAACTGACAGATTTCTCGCTCAGTCTCAACCACCTCGTCAAGGGCACCCGCATCATCAAGGCCATCATGGAGTTCGTGCCCGACGTGCGCATCGAAGACCTGCCCATCCCCTATTGCGCCGTCGCCACCGACTGGATCTCCGGACGCGAGGTGGTCATCGACAAGGGCAGTCTCTTCGAGGCCATCCGCGCCAGCATCTCCCTGCCCACGTTCTACGAGCCCGTCCGTCGCGACGGGATGATCCTCATCGACGGCGGCGTGGTCAACCCCATCCCCATGAACCGCGTCCAGCGCCACGAAGGCGACCTCCTCGTAGGCGTCGACGTCAGCGGCCACGACTACAAGGCCCAGTGGGAGAAGATGCAGAAACAGGCCGAGAAGCAGAAACACGACAAGTCGCTCAAGGCAAAGTTGCTCGACATGATCATCCCCGACAACATCGAATTCAACTACTACACGCTGCTCTCCCGCACCAGTTCGATCATGATCCGCCAGAACTCGCTGCTGATGGCCCAACTGACGAAGCCCGACATCCTCATCGACATCCAGATGAGCCGCTACGGCAGTTTCGACTACGACAAGTCTGAGCGCCTCATCAACATCGGCCGCAACAAAGCCCGCAAGTCCCTCGCCGCCATACAATCGCAATAGAATCAAACAATCACAATCTATCAAGATGTGTGATTGACGGAGGGATCAGGGGTGGTCTGAATACTGCTTAATGATGGCGCCTTATCATTTTGCCTCTTTCATTCCTCTCCTCGGGAAAAAAAAGAAAAACGTATGAAGAAACATAAGTATTTGCCGGCAAGAGTCATTTATCCTGTTAAAAATTTGGTCAGATGAAAAGAATTGTCTACCTTTGCATGACCAAAGAAGATTTGGCAACTGGTCTGTCAGGAACGACTCGCTTCGGTAGAGGTGGCCCTGCGGGAATGCAGAACAGTCATTACACTATCAATATTTTACCATCCTGAGAGAGGGCCTAGGGATAAAAAAACATTATTTACTATGAAGAAAGTATTTACTTCAGTAGCATGTGCTGTCTGCGCTCTTATGCTTACAAGTTGCGCAATGGTTAACTATGCTCCCACAACTGGTTTTGTGTATCAGTCACAGAAGGGTCCCGGTCTTGTAACCAGCAACTCTCTCGGCCACAAAGTCGGAACCTCTCAGGCCACCTCTATTCTGGGTGTCTATGCTTCTGGCGACGCCAGCATCGACGCTGCTGCCAAGGCTGGCGGCATCAAGAAGATCAGCCATGTGGACTACGAGTCTTCCAACATCCTTGGAATCTACGCCAAACACACCACTATTGTTTACGGAGAATAATCTTTGATGCACATACGATCAAGAGAGAAAGCCGTAACGGCCAACTCTCTTGATTCTTTTATTTATCAGACCGACATGTCAAGACTCATCATTTTACTATTTGTCCAGGCACTCTGCCTTTCCGTGTTCTCGGGGAACATTACCAAGAAATATAAGACTCACAACACAGAACGGGGAACGGTTTATTTTATCATGCCTCAGAAGATGGACAAGGCTTCCGGCTCCACGGCCCAGAAAGAGTTGCTGTTCGACGTCACCAGTCTGATAACCACCGACTCCATTCACGTAACGGCCACCATCAGTGCCAAGGAACCCGTTACAGACAGCCTCGTCACCATTCGCACGGCTGACGGCCATGCCATCACGGCCCCTGCTGAGTTCCTGTATAGGGAACTGGGCAAGAAAGGCTATGTGAACCGTGTTCGCTTTGGCATGCTGAGAAGCGACTTCAAAAGTCTTTTTGCCGCCCCATCGTCATTCACGCTCGACTATGGCAAAGGCTATCTGTTTGCCTTCCCTAAGGGCAAGTGGGTCAAGGAGCAGGAACTTGTGAACAGCATCCTCGGTCTGATGGAACTGAACCGCTAGTGCCATTCATATGAGTATCATTGCAAAATTCCTGACTGCCGTTACTGAACCTCAGTTCAAATTGGCTCGCGACCTGACTGCGATGGCCATTGCCGACGGTGAGATCACGACTGAAGAAAAAGAAGCCATCAGTGCTATCTGTCATCTGGAAGGCATTGACGAGAAGCAATTAAGGGAAGCGCTCAAAAGTGGCTGGGGCCATGTTGAAGAAGAAATGCCCCAAACGAGGAAAAGCAAAGAAGAGTATCTGAGGAACCTGATCAAACTCATGGGGGCCGACGCCTACTCTGCCCCTCAGGAAATCTTTCTCTTCCAGATCATAGCCGGCAAGATGGGGTTGAACCACATGGAGGTTGTTGGCATCTTCTTGTCTACAACAACTCACCAGTATTTCAAAGGGGATAGCGGAACAAAAGTGTTGCATAGTTTCCTGAAGAACCACATCGACCCTAAAGGCAGAAGCGAAAGAGAAAACCGCGAATGCCTGCGATCAATCTATGAATCTGTGGCCAGCCACACAGAGAGGCTGCAGGACGAGGAGGCGAGTCGCGAGTTGCTGCGTCGGAATCTTGAACGGGCCACGGAGACGTTCTTGGAGAACAGGATCATCATGAAGGAATTCAAGGACATGAATCTCGACTTTCAAAGGATACTGAAAGAAGAGGAATTCAGGACTTTTAAAAGATACGGTCTGGTATTGTCATTACAATAATCCCCACAAAGCATTTTCAGCCTTGTGGGGATTCATATATCTCAGAAGAACTGGTCAGTCTTCGGGCACTTGGGTGCTGGTCTCATAATCTATCGTGAATTCCATATACCACTGGACGGCCTGACGGGAGAGGGACCGGATGCACTGTGCCTGCGAGGGAGCGGTCTGCTGGAGTTTCTCAGCCATCGCCAGACGATAGTCGTACCATCGGCGGATGGCTTTGTGCTGCTTATCCCAATGGATATCCACCTTTGCATCAGAAGGTTTCGGACTACCCTGAGAACCTGAGAAGCAGGCCAGTTCCTGGCGGAGCAGTTCTGTACGGAGGTCGGCCAAATAGGCATAATAGCTGTTGAGATTCACGAAACGGAATCCCCCTGTCTCATTATAATATTCGTCGTATTCCTTATACAGTTCTTCCCACAAGACATAGTCGCGGTAATAGCAGTCGTTAAGACTGCCCAAAGGTGTCTCTGCCGTCAGTTCTGCCAAGGCCTCATAGGCATTGAGCATCCGGAAACGGGCTGTACCGGCATAGACTTCTGAGGCTGTTACCATATCAGAGGTAACGCAACTGCTTGCATACGACTGATAGCCGTCGTCCTGCTCACGGGTCAGGACTGCCAAACTGTCGAGGTCGTCGACGCCCAAAGTCTCACGAACTTCATAAGCCCAGTTCCACTCATAGGCGGTCTTCTCTTCATCGTCAGGACAATGATACTGGAGCCACATCAGCGAGTCAAAACGCTGGTCAGGGGATTTTGGCATCTCATCATCGAAGTCTGCCACTTCCTGCCCTCCCTGCTTGCAAGAAAGGAGGAAGGGCAGTATGAAGGAAATCAACAGTATTAAGTCTCTCATGTAGTAATTCATTGTTTACTTATTGTAAATTCGCTGATAGTGGCGGCGCTCGAGGAAGCACATGATGGTCTGCTCCAGATACCAGAAGGTGGCGAGGGAGGCATTGCAGAAGGTGAGATAGTTGACTATCTGACGCGTTCCGACATTGAGTGTCGACAGATTGACTGTAAGATAGAACACGATGATTACCATGACTATGGTGTAATTCTCCTGCATCATCCGTTGGACGTTATGGACATGATAGCTGATGATCTCACGGACAAGCTGGCGTGTCTCGGGATGGTCTTTCCCCAAGCAGGCGCAGAGCATATCGTAGGCCTTCTCATAGTAATAATCTGCAGGCCCTCGGTTGCAGATCTCAAGACTGGCCTTTTGGTTTAATATGTCTAGGATGTCGTAGTTGTCTTCGTTGTAGCCTATTATCCGTTTGTATTCCGCATAGCCTCGTGCCGTCTTGATGAAACTGCGGGCCAAAGCGAGGGTATTGTCATTGTTCGTCATACATTCCGAATTCTTTAATGAGATAGTCCATATCTTCTTTCCGCTCTTCGGGGGTGGTGTATGGATCGATGAGTGTGCTGAGACTGTACTCAGCAAAGGCGAGGTCGGACTCGGTAAACTCAGCGTTATAGAGGAAATCCAAAGGGAAGGCGACGGGCAGGTTTTCTTCAGTATTGACGGGGAGGGAGAGGTGGTCAAGGCCCTCTGTGCTGTCGATGATGGCCATGTCGAGGGCATCCCAGATTTCCTGCAAATCATCACACTCCATGACATGGTCGGAAGTCACTAAAACGCCATAGACATTCGGGACATGCTTGCTGAGACGTTGCAGACGATTGCGGTACATTTCGCAGGTAAGGGCCAAATCCCACGTCATCTCATCTTTGTCTCCGAACCGTTGGTTGGTTCCCGGATCCATGAGTACAATGATGATTTCTTCTTCCGTGGCATAGATATAGGCTTCCATATCGGGAAGCAAAGGCTTCAAGCCCTGACGATGGGCTGAGTAGATTCTGCGTTCCTCTCCAAGACTTTGGAGGAATTTTAAAATATCGTTTCTGTTTTTCTTTCTAATTTCTGAATACATAAGCCTAACTATCTAACATGGTTTTTCAATCATAAATCTTCTGGTCGGAGGTCGAGAACCTCAGTGAGAGCAACGCCCTGCTGGATGGCAGCAATGGCGCGACGATTGTAATGTGGAAGAAGGTCGTTCTGAATATAGTGGCGAATATCCTTCCAAAGCCAATGGGTGATGAGACCTTGCTGGAATCGTTCTATCAGTTGGCGACAAGCAGCATCGATGGCTTCAGGGGTGAATGTCAGTCGTGATCTGTCGGCCTCATAGAAAAAGATACGGATGATCTCTTCGATGGTATAGGGTTCTATGGCCAGACGATTACGCTGAGGAAAATAGGCCTGCAACGAAGGCTCGCGCTCCAACAATTTGTCGATATCCTCCTGTGTACCGCTAAAGATGGCGGAATCATAATAGCCGGGGCAATGGGACCGTATCTTCTTCAACACATACTCCCAACCTGGCTCCAACAATGCCCAGATATTCCTAAAGCAATAAATCCGGTCTTTCGATACGGGGAGGGAGAGTCCTAGAACATTGTCGTCGGAAACCTGACTACTAAACAACTCATCCAGATTGTGGTATGGATTGCTGCTTGACGGATCATAGAGCGTGGTACAGTCAGCACAGTGAGTCTCACACTTAATCTCTGCCAAGAATTTCAGAAGGGTGATATTCCGTGAGGCGAAATCAGGCGACGGTGAGGCGACGAGCAGATTGTTGCAATACGCCAGGACACCATGCCGATGCTCTGCCCTCAGCGTGTTAAATGCCCGCTCCTGGAGCCGTTCTATCAGCCAACGCTTCCATTGCATCATTCCAGGCGTATTAGAGAAGAAAGTACGCCAGGCATTAATGGAAGCCAACGCTCCTGAGAGAATATCCTCGTCGCTCATCTTCGGACACTGACGAAAACCTGTCTCTTTTATCACCCCATGCTCGTTGAGTTGGAGATCGAATCGGAGGATAGTGTCGCCACTATGGAATAAGAAGATATAGTTACCTGGCACCCAAAGGACACTCTGGCTAAAAGAAACGTTGAACTCGTGTTCTTTACGTTTGACTTCTTTGTCGCCTGTGGCTGCATAAAGAAGCATCCATAGTTGATCGTTATACAAGGAGAAGGAACACTCGTTAGAGATGTCCAACGCCTCGGAGAGAGAAAGGATCACATTAAGTTTTCCCATGAAATAGGTCAAATCGGTTCTGCCACTATCGGGCGTAAGCTTTAACAATAATCGTGTCATGGTAAATTTTTCATTTGTTCTGTTTTTCGAAAAACAAGGGGCGCCGTCAGGCGCTGAAGCCTGACACCACTTTGTGGTGGGGCTTCAGCGGGGCGGCTTTGGGTTTGAGACGCTCGAAGGCCGTCTTGACGTCGGAGGCTTCGATGCGCTGGAAGTCGGTGCTGCCAGTAGAGAAGACGCGGTCGGCCATGGCGGGGATGATGCCATTGCGGACGAGTTGGTCGATCCAACGGGCGTTGCCGAACTCGGGAAGTCTCATCGTCAGGGTCTGTTCGATGTCGTTCCGCAGTTCCGTGGCGGCCTCATCAGAGAGGATGTAATCCTCGCGCTCGAAGAGGTGAAGGGCGATCTCCATCAACTGGGCGGCGTCGTAGTCGTCGAACTGGTACTTGTAGGGGAAGCGGCTCCTGAGTCCGGGATTGGAACTGAGCATGGCGTCCATCTCCTTGGTGTAGCCAGCGAGGACGATGAGCATGTCGGGGTTGGGCCTGGTGAGGACGGTGAGCAGCGACTCGAGGACACGATGGCCGAAGTCCTTGCGGTCGGGGTCGTTGGTGAAGAGGGCGTAAGCCTCGTCGATGAAGAGCACGTTGCCGCGCGCCTCCTCGAGCACCAACTTCATGTTGTCCTCCGTCTGTCCGATATACTGCCCCACGAGGCGCGTGCGGTCTACGGCGATCAGTTCGCCCTTGGAGAGAAGCCCGAGGGAGTGGTAGATCTTACCCAGTTGGCGGGCGACGGTGGTCTTGCCTGTGCCTGGGTTGCCCGTGAAGACGGAATGGAAGGCGACGCCCTTGTCGCTCCGGAGTCCGCGACGGCGGCGCTCCTGATGGAAACGGGCCTGATTGGCCATCGTCCGGATGCCATCCTTCACGCTCTTGAGGCCTACCATGCCGTTGAGTTCGCGGATGCTCTCCTCGAAGGCGGAGCCCTGGCTGGTGAGTTGGTCGTAGGGGATGTCGCTCTCGCAGAAAGAGGCGACCCAGTTCTCGTCGACCATCTTCAGGGCGCGCTGCACATAGCGGGGGCGCACCTGTCCGGCGATGAAGCGGCGGACATCAGTCATGGTCCAGTTGGTCAACGCGCCCTGCTCATACCCCTGAAGAACGGTCCTGGCCAGACGGTCCTGTGTGTGGGCGTCGGGCTCGAGGTACTCGTCAGAGAGTGCCTGGGAGAAGGCCTGTATGAGGTCGAAGACGCTGTAGGGCTCCTGCTCGACATAACTGTCAGCATCGAAGCGCTGTCGCAGGGAGGGATAGAGTTCCAGCAGGTCGTCGATCTCTGAGCGCGTGCCGCAGAGCCAGAGGAGGTTCTCGTCGTTCAGGGTGCGCACGGCATCCATGATGCGCCGCATCACCACCTTGCCACCGGCTGTCAGCAGGTCGCCAATACGGGTGAGGCAATACACCTGCTTGGCAGAACTGCTGAACTTCTCGCTGAGTTGTTCGTAGGGGTACTGGTTCGTGGGCTCATAGAGCGTCGAACAGTCGACAAAATTGAAACCATGTTTGCTGACGAGCAGGCTCTGGAGATGCATGAGCATCCCATAGGTGACATCGTCGTTGCGCATACAGATCAGCAGATTGTTGTTCTGACGGATCCCCCAGGAGCCGTTCTCCTTACGGACTTCATTGAAGAGATCCATCTGGCGGTTCTGCATCACCCGCCGTCTGAACTGCGTCATGCCGGGCATTTCTGCCACGGCATGCCAGCCTGTGTCAACGCCCTCAATGCAGGAGACAAGGATATGCTCCATGCCACAGGGCTCGAGCACCTGTGGTGTCTGAGCCTCCAGATGCAGTTCACCGTCGAGGGTGAAGTCGACACGCATCAGGGACTCTTCGAAGGTATCGTTGATGTAGAGGATATACTTTCCGGGTACCCAGATATGGTCGCAGGTGATTTCCACCGTCATCCGCCTGTCGCGCAGGCGTTTAACAGGTGAATCTCCTGTCGAGGCACACATCGGAAAGAAGGATTCGCTGTAGACGAAGCACCTGAAACGATTCTTGGCGGAGCGGGCCTTAGGCTTCGTCTGGATGGTCACAGACACGGGGCCGCTGGAGCAGAGCCGCTCTTTCTGTCCTGGCATCACTTCGATGCCTACGGACTGCACGTCTTCCATGTCGTGGTGTTCTTCAAGGCAGGTCTTCATCCGGATCTCCGCCAGCCTGCTATCCATCTCAGGCGGAAACGGCAGTTGGGGATCCTCTGAAGCAACGGTTTCGTCAGAAGTATCAGACCCGACATCATCGCCATCGTCGAAGTCACCAAAATCATCATCTGGTTCATCACTGTCGAGTTCATCATCGATAAACTTCTGAAGAAGGAGGTCGAACTCTTCGTCCACATTGTTGTTGGTTTCTTTTTTCATATAAAAGAAATAAAGATTGTTTGGATATTGTGTCGGATGCCCTGTGTCAAAGGGCGCAAGTGGTATTTGGGCAACGGCCTGAAGCCGCTGCCCAGTAAGGTTCACAGAAACTTAACTCGAAGTTTCTATCACAAAACACGATTGCTGTACCAAAATGTCAAAGAGCGTACGATCCCGCCAGCCTTGGTGTGGCTGGTGCAAAAATTCTGAGTTTTGTGATACTTGTTACTTGGTTCTCATGTTTTAAAATTACGCTGCAAAGATAAGCAAAAATCCCGATACCTGCCAAACAAATATCGGGATTTTTATACGGAAAATATGTTTTTTAACATATCCTCGTATGCGAAATAATATAAGGAACGCGCGATTGGTCAGTCGTCAGCAAGGGTGAAGTCGAGTTGCTTGCGCTCGAGGTTCGCACGGGCCACCTGGATGCGGATGGGGTCGCCCAACTGGTACTTCGTGTGATGACGGCGGCCTACGATGACGAAGTTCTTCTCGTCGAAGTCGTAGTAGTCGTCGCCGAGGTCACGGATGGGAATCATGCCCTCGCAGTGGGTCTCGTCAATCTGGGCATAGATGCCGTAGGAGGTGAGGCCTGAGATGTGGGCGTCGTAGGTGTTGCCAATCTTGTCGGCCATGAACTCCACCATCTTGTACTTGATGGAATCGCGCTCGGCATTCTGTGCCACCTGCTCCATGTCGCTGCAGTGCTCGCAGTACTCCTCGTACTTCTCCTTATTGGCAGAGCGGGCCCCGTTCTGGTATTTCGTCAGCAGACGGTGTACCATCATATCCGGATAACGGCGGATGGGCGAGGTGAAGTGGGTGTAGTAGTCGAAGGCCAGTCCATAATGTCCGATATTATGCACACTGTACTTCGCTTTCATCATCGCGCGGAGGGCCACCATCTCGATGGCATTCTGCTCACGGGTGCCCTCGGCATCGGCCATCAGCGCATTGAGCGACTTCGTGATGGCTCCCTTCGTGCCACTGGTCTTCACTTTATAGCCGAACTTCGACACAAACTGACGCAGGTTCTCGAGTTTCTGCGGGTCTGGCTGGTCGTGGACACGATAAGGCAATGTCTTGGCCTTTACACCCTTCTTCACACGACCAATCGACTCGGCGACGGTCTTGTTGGCCAGCAGCATGAATTCCTCGATGAGTTTGTTTGCATCTTTCGACACCTTGAAGTAGGCCTTCACGGGCTTGCCCGTCTCGTCGATGTCGAAATGGAGTTCTTCACGGTCGAACTTCACGGAGCCGTTCTTGAAGCGGGCAGCACGGAGTTTCTTGGCAAGGGCATCGAGGGTGATCAACTCATTGGCATATTCACCCTTGTAAGGATTCTTCTTAGTAGCGGGAGGCGCAGGTTCACCTGTGCCATCCTTCACACCATTGTCCTCGAGTAACTGCTGCACCTCCTCATAGGCATAACGGCGATCACTGCGGATAACGGTATGTGCCAGATGCCACTTCTTGATGTTCGCCTCTTCGTCCATCACGAAGATGACGCTGTAGCAGAGTTTCTCCTCGTCAGGACGGAGGGAGCAGATGAAGTTGCAGAGGCGTTCCGGGAGCATGGGGATGGTGCGGTCGACGAGGTAGATGCTCGTGGCGCGGTTATAGCCCTCCTTGTCGATGACGGAGCCTTCCTTGACGTAGTGGGTGACGTCAGCGATATGAACGCCGACTTCCCACAGCCCGCTCTCCATCTTACGGATACTCAAGGCATCATCGAAGTCCTTGGCATCCTTGGGGTCGATGGTGCAGGTGAAGACATCACGGAAGTCCTCACGGCGGGCTATCTCCTCTGGGGTGATGCCCGGATCGATCTTCTCGGCAGCCTCTTCCACGTTCTGAGGATACTTATAAGGCAGGTTGTACTGGGCGAGGATGGCATGCATCTCGGCATTGTTCTCACCCGTCTTGCCAAGGATATCGACCACCGAGCCTATGATGTTCTTATGCTCTGCATCAGGCCACTGGACCACCTTCACCACGGCCTTGTCATCAGTCTTGCCACCTTTCAGTTTGCGCTTGGGGATGATGATGTCATGGACGAAGGTGTTATCCTGCGGAATGAGGAAGGCCCAGTCTTTGTCAACACGCAGTTTTCCGACAATCTGGTCGTGGGCACGCTTGACGATTTCGATGACCATCGCCTCCTTGATATGCTTGTCGCGACGGGCCATATACGACACCTTTACCCTGTCGCCGTCCATCGCCGACATTGAGTTACGCTCTGCCACAAAGACAGGGGTACCACCATCGTCGGGCAGGAACGAGTTGCGCCCTGAAGCCTTGCGACGGAACACACCCTCCTGAACCTGTGTCTTCAGGTTCAGACGGTAGGAGTTGTCGCTGACCTTCGAGAGGAAGTCGTCCCACGCCATCTCCTCCATCACGTCGATGGCGAGCATCTTCAGCGGATGGGTGTCGAGTTTCAGGGCCCTGAATATCTGCTTGAACGAGAACGTCTCGTTCGGATTGTGCTGGAAGAGGTTCTGCAGCAGTTCGCTGACCTGCTTCTTCCCTAAACGTTTACCACCTTTTTTCTTTCCCATAGACTTGATTGTTTTTGATTACATTTCTGAGTGCAAAAATACACATTTATTTTATTCCGTCCAAGCAAAAACCACAAAAATCTTTCCTTTTCCTTTGCAGTTTCGGGAATTATTAGTATCTTTGCCCCAATATTGCAATCATGGATAATATGGAACGTACAGACAAAGCAACGGAATTTGTGGTTTTCTGCATCGAGAATACAGCCTTGAGGCTTGGGGTATCTGGCGCGGAATTATATCAAGTGTTCAAGCGCCTGGATGCCATCAGACTGTTTTTATACCCAAGTTATCCAACTCTCCACACCCAAAGCAAGAACTACATTGTGGACGAAGCATTGGAGTATCTCAGACAGCATGATCCAGATTTTATGAAAGACAAGGCAGCATAAAGATGACAGTCTATCATGGATCAACAGTTATAGTCAGTGCCCCATTGGTTGGCGTAGGAAGGCAGAATCTTGATTTCGGCCCTGGATTCTATGTTACTGACTTGAGACAACAAGCTATTTCATGGGCAATTAGACCACTGAATGCAGGAAAAACCAAGATATTGAATATATACGAGATTGATTTGGATGGAATTGCTACAGGATGCTATAACTATAAGAAATTTGTAGCATACGATACGGAATGGCTTGATTTCGTCATAGCGAATCGCCGTGGAGAACAAGCATGGAAAGGCTACGACATCATTGAGGGCGGCATTGCCAATGACCGTGTGTTCAATACCATTGAACTATATGATGCAGGACTGATTACAAAAGAGGTGGCTTTGGAGAGACTTCGTTATGAGCAACCCAACAATCAGATATGTATTCTCAATCAGGCGATTGTTGACAATCATCTTCACTTTATGGAGACTGTCACTTTAGAGAAGGAGGTGCGCAATGGTTAAGAACCCGCTCGTCAATGAGACGCTGCTTCAAATGAAATATGCAAGGGTTATCGTCCTTTTGGCAAAGACGCTACATATCAGTCAGGAAAGAGCCCTTGATCTGTTCTATACTTCTGATACCTACCACTATCTAAGCAATTTGCAATTCCACCTCCATAACATGGGCGACGCCTATCTGGTGGATGAGATCATACTGGAAATACAGAACAGGCAATGACATTTTGTGCCAATAAAACAAAGTATCATAATAACATATAAAGCAGACAGTCAATAGATTTTAACAGACATACTATAAATAATTCCCGAAATGCTTGCTCGTTTCGGGAATTATTCGTATCTTTGCGGCATCGCTTTAGTCCATGAGCGGTTTCAGCAAAGCTGATGTCTGTGGGCGGCGGGCGGTCTTATTTTATGAGAAAGACGTTTTCGGACGTCTGTCGTTGTGGGTAGTGAACTTCGCAAACTCCAATCATCACAACAGGCAGATGGCAACGGGACGTCTGCGTGGAGCGTTTCTATATACCTTATTATAATATATAGTTCGTTCTGGCGTGGGCTATGAGCGTTGTCTATCCTGTGTGATGAGGGCAATGCGAAGGCCTACTACCCCAGGATGGGCAGAGAAACAGACACCTACGCCTTTTTTGTATTATAAGCAAACCTAAAGATATAAATTGAGCTGTTGATGAGGTGTAAACAGCACAAAGATCTGACAAAAATGAAAAAAATCTTAATTGCGATCATATCTATAGTGTCGATAGTTGCATACCCTGAGACAGTAAAAGTGCACCTTAAAGCAGAAGGGTCCTTGGAAGAAGTTATTTCTGAACAAAGTGCTTCGGACATAACTCACTTGGAAATAAGCGGACGCATGACCTCTGCAGATATTATATACCTACGTAAATGCGAAGGAAAGATTACCAATCTTGAATCATTGGATCTTAGCAACGTAACACTTGTGGCAAGTAAGGAACCATATAACTCTACAGAGGAATCAAAGCGTGACGTAATTGGCACCATCTATAAATATTATTATCTTTCTGATCAAGATGAGAAATCTTCGAAGCATACTCATAATGCCTTAGGAGGTGGAGATAGTTATTATTATATTGGAGGTATGGATTTGGCTATGGCATTCGCTGATGTGCTATTGGAAAAAATAGTACTTCCATCTACTCTGAAAAGAGTTGGATATGGGTGTCTTAGTAATTCAAAGTTGCTTTCAAGTGTAGTATTGCCCAGTAGCACCTCTGAAATATGTGAGAATGCTTTTTGTGGTGCAATGTCGCTTAGCAACGTCAACCTTGGGTCTGTCATAAAGATTGGTGATAAGGCATTTAGTGGATGTACATCGTTGGCTTCTATTGACTTGGGTAATATAACATCTTTGGGCAAGAATGCTTTCGAAAACTGTACCGTCCTTACTATGATCAATATTCCTCGGCTAACAAATATTCCCAGCGGCGCGTTTAGTGGATGTAAAGGGATGACAAACATATCTTTTTCAGAAGGTCTGAGTACCATTAGCGAAAAAGCTTTTTCCGGTTGCAGTAGTTTAGAGTCAGTCATACTGCCTGAAGGTTTAGAGAGTATAGGCGATATGGCATTTTGTGGCAGTAACTTACTATCAATTGTGTTTCCTGCGAGCTTGAAGTCCATTGGAAACTCTGCATTTAAAAATGGTAGTTTGGAATCCATAACTTTCACAAAGGGAAGCGGAGGTCTCTCTATTGATCAAAATGCATTTATGAATAATTCGAATCTTTATTCTGTTATTTTTGCCGAAGGTTTGGAGTACCTTGGCTCTGGCGCATTTTACTCCTGCTCCAACAAAGAGTTCAAATCAATAGAGTTGCCTGAAGGCTTAAAGGGAATCGGTGCACAATGTTTTGAAAAATGCTATTATTTATCATCAGCTAATTTCCCAAGTACTTTACAATATCTTGGGAAAGATGCATTCTACGATACTAAGATAAAGCCTTCGGAGGAAGGCGGCATTTCTTATTATGGTTTAGTTGCCTGGCGTTGTATGGACAAGTCGGAAACTGGAGTCTCAGTACATTTCAAGGACGGAACAAAGGGGGTAGGCTCAGACTTTTCTAATGCCGCAAAGATAACATCTGTAGTTTTCCCTTCTTCTATGAAACATATTGGCGAGGATGCCTTCAAGGGACAACCCATTAGCAATCTTGAACTAAACGACGGCATGGAGGCGATTGCCTCTGGGGCTTTTGCAAACTGTACATCATTAACGAAAATTGTAATTCCAGAAAGCATCAAAGAAATACACAACTCGTTTACTGAATGTACGGGAATATTGCAGGCGACGCTCAAAGCAAAAAAACTGACGGAAGACTCTCGACTTGGTAGGCTCCCAAACTTGTCAAAACTCACTATTGGCAATAATGTAGAAGTGATACCCAGTGAATTTGTCACTAACACTGGAACACTGAGGGTCTCGTTTGAGGAGCGCTCGGCAGAAAGCACACTTTACTTTTTCATAAATAGTCTGCCATACTCTAACATGACATCATTAGTTCTGCCAAACTGCCGTATTGCTTTAGGCAATGATGCTTTTTATAACGTTAATAATTTCACATTTACGATTCCAGGTGTCATAGTTGCTCTTGGCAATTCTGCATTTTCCAGATCTTCAGTCCAAGGAACTATCAGATTGTCGGATGAGGTTACCTCAATAGGTGATAATGCTTTTAATGCCTGTACTGGGATAACATCAATCACGATAGGCAATGGCGTAACCTCAATAGGTGATAATGCTTTTAATGCCTGTACTGGGATAACATCAATCATGATAGGCAATGGCGTAACCTCAATAGGTGATAATGCTTTTTCGCTATGTAGTAACTTGACATCCGTGACATTCGGTAACAAATTAACTACTATTGGTTCTTCGAGCTTCTCAAACTGCGAAAATTTAACTTCCTTGGATATCCCAAGCAGTGTGTCTTCCATCGGAGAAGATGCTTTTAACGGTTGCAGCGGATTAACAAACATCACCATTCAGAACGGCTTGACGAGTATTGGCAGTCATGCTTTCTTTAATTGTAGCAACCTAACTTCAGTGAACATTCCGAACAGTGTGACAACTATCGGCATGGCTGTTTTCTCTGGCTGCAGCAGCTTGGCCTCTGTGATTATCCCTAATAGCATAACATCTATCTCTGTAGCAACTTTTCATGGATGTAGAAATTTAAAATCTGTAACCATCCCTAATAGTGTTATTTCCATTGGGGAACAAGCTTTCGAGAACTGCATTAACCTTTTCTCTGTAACTATCCCTAACAGTGTGACAAACATTGAACAAAGGGCTTTCGGAAGTTGCGGCTTAACCTCTGTAACTATACCCAACAGCGTGACAAACATTGAAGAAGGGACTTTTCAAAATTGCTTTAACCTAACATCAGTAAGTATTCCAAATGGCGTGAAATCTATTGGACCATATTCTTTCTATGGTTGCAAAGAATTGACTTCTGTAATAGTTGATACCAAGGAACCATTAGCTATTGGGCAAACTGTTTTCTCGAACTGTTCTAAAGCGATACTTTATGTACCAATAGGTTGTAAGGAAGCATACATGGCTGCTGATAACTGGAAGGACTTCAAGGAAATTGTCGAAGTGGCATTTGGCGATGCCGATGGTGATGGCGATGTTACTCCAGATGATGTCAAGCTTGTCGAGGAGTACATCATGACGGGCAATGCTGAAGGTCTCAAATTCACCAATGCCGACACGAATGGCAACAAACAACTGAATGTCGCCGACATCGTGAAGATGATTAACATCATCAAGAGCAAGTAATCAGTTGTTTCAACAGAATCACAAAAACATAGTATGGCTATCACATTTCGGTAATAATATGCGACATTTTATCCAGAACCTCAGAAACAGCCAGTGGGCAAATCATATCATCAAATAGCGGGGCTAGCCAAATAAAGAGCCGAAAGTTTGTGCTTTCGGCTTTTTTTGTGTACCTTTGCAGTCCATAAGGAAGTAAGAATGAATGCTGAAAAGATACTGATCACTGGTGCGAGCGGGTTTATCGGCTCGTTTATCGTGGAGGAGGCCCTGGAGCGAGGCTTCGAGACATGGGCTGCCGTGCGCAAGAGCAGTTCGAAGGAATGGCTACAGGACGAGCGCATCCACTTCATCGAGTTGAACCTGTCGAAGAAGGAGCAACTCGTAGAGCAACTCAGAGGTAAGGACTTCGACTATGTGGTGCATGCCGCAGGCGTGACGAAGTGCCTGAACAAGCAGGATTTCATGCGCATCAACTGCGAGGGGACAAAGAATCTGGTGGAGGCCATCCTCGAACTGGGGATGCCGCTGAAACGACTGGTCTACCTGAGCAGCCTCAGCATCTTCGGAGCCATCAAGGAGCAGCAGCCCTACGACGAGATCCGCGAGACGGACACGCCCCAGCCCAATACCGAATACGGACGCAGCAAACTGGCGGCGGAAAAGTATCTGGAAACCGTTGCCTCGCGCATACCTTATATTATATTAAGGCCCACAGGCGTGTATGGTCCCAGGGAGAAGGACTACTTCGTAATGGCCAAGAGCATCAAGCAGCACTCGGACTTCGCTGTGGGCTACAAGCGCCAGGATATCACCTTCGTCTATGTGACAGATGTGGTGCAGGCCGTGTTCCTAGCGATGGAAAAGGGAGAAAACGGCCGGAAGTATTTCCTGTCAGACGGCGAGGTCTACCAGAGTACGACCTTCAGCGACCTGATCCATGAGGAGTTGGGCCGTCCGTGGTGGATCCGCGTCACCGCCCCAGTGTGGGTGTTGCGCATCATCACCTTCTTCGGCGAGTACACCAGCCGACTGACAGGTAAGGTCAGCGTGCTGAACAACGACAAGTTCAACATTCTGAAACAGCGCAACTGGCGGTGTGATATTCAGCCTGCCATCGACGAACTAGGCTATCAGCCTCAGGTGAAACTGGAGGAGGGCGTGAAGCGCTCCATCAAGTGGTACAAGGAGAACGGATGGCTGTAAAAGGTGAAAAGGTAAAAAGGTGAAGATAATTAAGGATTTATTCAAGATTGAGAAGAAGCCGCGGAAGGGGTTGCTGGCAGTGGAATGGGTCATCATGGGCTATCTGCTGCTGACGACGCTGTTGGTGCTCTTCACCTTTACGAAGTCACCCCATCCAGAGGCCCTGCTCTGGGGACGCTTCCGGGTGGTGATGCTTACGCTGGCCATGTGGGTCGTCTATCGCCTCGTACCATGCCGTGTCACCCATTTCTGTCGCATCGGCATACAAATGCTGCTGCTCTCATGGTGGTATCCTGACACATACGAACTGAACAGGATCTTCCCCAACCTCGACCACCACTTTGCCGCCTACGAGCAATGGCTCTGTGGTTGTCAGCCTGCCCTGCTTTTCGCACAAGCCATCACCCACCCCGTGTTCAGCGAACTGATGCACTTAGGCTATTCCTCCTACTATTCGCTGATAGGACTGGTGACGCTGTTCGCCTTTTTCTTCCGTTACAAGGAGTTCGACCGTACGGTGTTCATGATCCTCGTGTCGTTCTTCATCTACTACGTCATCTTCGTCCTCCTGCCTGTCACTGGTCCCCAGTACTACTATCAGGCAGTGGGCATCGAGAGCATCGCGGCAGGTGTCTTTCCCGATCTGGGCCACTATTTCGCCACCCACCAGGAGGCGCTGACGATGCCAGGCTGGAACGACGGATTCTTCTATCAGATCGTGGAGAATGCCCATAGAGCAGGCGAGCGGCCTACGGCAGCCTTCCCCAGCAGCCATGTAGGCGTAACGACCATCCTGATGTTTCTCGCCTGGCGACTGCGCAGCAAGTGGCTCTTCTGGGGTATGATGCCACTCTACGTCTTGATGTGCTTCGCCACTGTATATATTCAAGCCCATTACGTCGTCGACGTCATCGGAGGATGGGTCTCAGCCATCGTCATTTACGGCGTTTTGCATTTTTTATGGGGAAAAATTTGTGCAATTAAAAAATAATTCATACCTTTGCAACCAGTAAGTAAGGATAAGGACATGTGAGCAATGAGGATTCCGACATGGCGAAAAGTCGGGATTCTTTTGTTTTTGTCCGCCCAAGGAAAATTGAAGATAACATAATAAATCGTAAATATCTAAATCGAAAATCATCATGGCATACATGTCACAAGAAGGCTACGACAAACTGGTAGCCGAATTACAACATTTAGAAGGTGTAGAGCGCCCGAAAGCCTCTGCCGCCATCGCCGAGGCCCGCGAGAAGGGTGATCTCAGCGAAAACTCGGAGTATGATGCCGCCAAGGAGGCGCAGGCTCATCTGGAAGACAAGATCAACCGTCTGAAGATGACCATCGCAGAGGCAAAGGTCGTAGACACCTCACGCCTGAGCACAGACTCCGTACAGATCCTGTCGAAGGTAGAGATGACCAATATGGTCAACAAGGCGAAGATGACCTACACCATCGTCAGTGAGAGCGAGGCCAACCTGCGCGAGGGAAAGATTTCCATCAAGACCCCTATCGCCCAGGGACTGCTGAACCATAAAGTGGGCGACGAGATCGAAGTAAAGATCCCCCGTGGTTCCATCAAACTGAGAATTGACAAGATCACTGTTGGATAATTTTTTGTTTACAGTTTACGGTTTACAGTTTACAGGTGATATGCTAGCAAGCCTTGAAAACTACCACAGATGTAATCATCTGTAAACCGTAAACTGTAAACCGTAAACAATATTATAATCATGGACATTTTTTCAAAGATCGCTGCTGGTGAGATTCCCAGTTACAAGTGTGCAGAGGACGAGGAATTCTATGCTTTCCTTGACATCAATCCTTTGGTGAAGGGTCATACCCTCGTGATCCCGCGTCGCGAAGTTGATTATTTCTTCGACATGGACGACGATGAGTTAGCCCGTTATCAGGCTTTTGCCAAGCGTGTGGCCAAGGCCATCAAGACAGCCTTCCCGTGTAAGAAGGTGGCACAGATCGTGCTGGGCCTCGAAGTGCCCCACGCCCATATCCACCTGATTCCCATGCAGTCGGAACAGGATGCTGACTTCCGTCGCGAGAAACTCAAACTCTCTGAAGAGGAATTCAAAGAAATCGCCTCGAAAATCTTTGCAGAGTTTTCGAAGTAGTATATATGATAGTTTACAGTTTACGGTTTACAGTTTACAGATGATTACCTTGGAGGCGGAATGGCTTGCCAGCAAATCAACTGTAAACTGTAAACCGTAAACTGTAAACTAAACAAAGTCTTCCCCGTATTTCATCTGTACCTCGCTGGCATACTTCCTGACCAGTGACGAAGAATCGCCCTTCTTACAGATAAACAGCACGTTGTCGTGTTCCACCACAATATAGCCTTCGAGGCCACTGATGACTCCCAGGCGTCCTTTCGGCAGACAGATGATGTTGTTGTAACTATCCTCCATCTCCACCTCCGAGTCCAACACCACATTATCACCCTCCACCTTGCTCATCGCCTCATAGATGGCGTGCCACGTGCCCAGATCAGCCCAGCCAAAGTCGCATTTCATCACATACACATTACGGCTCTGCTCCAGGATGGCATAGTCGAGCGAAAGGTTCGGATAGCGCGGGTAGTTCTTTTCGACATAAGCCATCTCCTCTTCATAAGTATAGTCTGGATTCTCAAATTTCAGATTACGCAGCACAATGGGGAACACATCCTCGAAACTCTTGATCAGATGACGGGCGTTAGAAATGAAGATGCCCGTGTTCCAATAGAACTCACCACTCTCCATGAACATCTTCGCAAATTCGCGTTCAGGTTTCTCCGTAAACGACTTCACCTTGTAGACATCAGGCTTGCAACTCATATCACCCAACTGGATATAACCATAGCCGGGCTCAGGCCTCGTTGGTCTGACACCCATGGCCAACAGCACGTTGTTCTCTGATACGTACCCAATGCCCATATTCACACTGTGGAAGAACCGCTCCTCGTCGACCACCATCTGATCAGAAGGCGAGATGATGATGTTCGCATCGGGATCACGCTTCAGGATACGCATATTCGCCCATGCCACACTCGGTGCCGTATTCCTGTGAATAGGTTCCACCAGGATATTCTCATCCGTCAGACAAGGCAACTGTTCCTTGACCAACGGCAGATACTCCTTACACGTACATATATATATATTCTCTTTAGGAAGGACTTTGGTGAAACGGTCGACAGTGGTCTGCAGCATTGTCTTCCCTGTGCCAAAGAAGTCAACAAACTGTTTAGGATAAGTATTTCTGCTGGCTGGCCATAGGCGGCGCCCCCTTCCTCCTGCGAGAATCACGCAGAATGTCTTAGTGTCTTTGATGTCCATGAAATAGATCTAGTAACATATTGGGTGCGAAGATACGAAAAAGTTATGATATACGAAAATATTTTTTAATTTTTTATCAGAATCCTTTGTCAATTCAGATTTTTATATTACCTTTGCAGCGTCAAAACTTGAGAATCCGGCAATGATGTGCTACGCCCAGATGGCGGAATCGGTAGACGCGCTGGTCTCAAACACCAGTGGGGCAACCCGTGCCGGTTCGACCCCGGCTCTGGGTACTATAAAGCAAAGGTTTTCAAAATAGGTTTGCATGTGCTGTAGGTATAAATAAAAAACCTACAGCATTTCTCTTTTTGCGGGGAATCCACCCCGGCGGAGCAAATCGTGACATCAGAGAGTCTGCTCAGCCGACAAAAACGACATCGCCCGACGAAAATAATCCGCAAATCGCTACGGCGGTCTGCGGATTTCTTTGTACCTTTGCAGCCGGAAACAACGAATACCACGGAAAAAGGATGATACAGACCGAAACGGACCAGTGCCGACGGAATATAATATTAAAGACTATAAAACTATGACAGAATTTGAAAAGATGCGCAACGAGGAGTTCTACGACTTTACCAGCGAGGAGTGCCTGGCGAGCTACTACAGGGCCAAGCACATCTGCGCCAGACTGCAGACCATGACGGTTGAGGACGAAGACTACCGACAGACGATAGAGGAACTGATTCCCGGCATCCCGGAGTCGTCGACGGTGTCGCCGCCCTTCCACTGTGACCACGGGCACGGCATCCGGCTGGGCGAGAACGTGTTTATCAACTACAACGGTACGATGCTCGACGGCGGCCTGATCACCATCGGGCGCAACACCCAGGTGGGCCCCAACTGCCAGTTCCTCACACCGAACCACCCCATCGACCACGTGGAGCGCCGCAAGCCCATCGAGTGCTGCTCGCCGATCACCATCGGCGAAGACTGCTGGCTGGGAGGCGGCGTGACGGTATGCCCCGGGGTGACCATCGGCGACCGCTGCATCATCGGGGCAGGCAGCGTGGTGGTGAAGGATATCCCCTCCGACTCGATCGCCGTAGGCAATCCCTGCCGTGTCATCCGCAAATTATGAAACAGAATGAAAACGAATATGAACAAGCAACTATTCCCATTATTATGCGCCGGACTCATGCTGACGGCATGCGGACAGCAGAACAAACAGGAAACGACTATGGATTTCGTAGACGACGTAAAGGTGGCACTTGCTGACAGCGGCCACATCGATTTGGGCAGTCTCCAGTGGACGCGGGAGCCTGCCGCGTGTGAAATCAAGGATGATACCATCCGCATCACCACCGCTCCCAAGACCGACCTCTGGCAGCGCACCTACTATCACTTCCAGAACGACAACGCCCCCGTGCTGCAGATGACGACGCGCGAACGGTTCTTCAGTTTCGTGGTGAAGACCGACTTCACGGGCAGCCATCACCGCTTCGACCAGTGCGGCATCGTGATGTATCTCGACAGCGAGAACTGGCTGAAAGGCTCGGTGGAATACGAGAACGAGGCGTTCCAGCATCTGGGCAGCGTCGCCACTAACAACGGCTACTCCGACTGGGCCACGACGGCCATCCCCGCCGATGTGAAGACCATGTGGTACCGTTTCTCGCGCCGCGAGGATGACTACTGCATCGAGTGCTCCGCCGACGGCGTGACGTTCAGCCAGATGCGCATCTCCCACATGTATGCCGGTAGCGATGAGATCCGTTTCGGCATCTATGCCTGTTCGCCCGAGGAATCATCGTTCACGGCCGTCTTCTCGGACATGAAGATCACCGAGTGCGCCTGGAAGGCTCACGACGGTCAGCAGCCCGACAAGGAACACTGATTTTGTATAGACATGTAGACAAAAAAGGGAATCAACAGAAAAGAGGAACTGCCCCTCGCAGGGCAGCCCCTCTCTCTCATATGATAAAACAAACGAACCTCTCTCCTATTTGCTCATCAGGGCAACGGCCTTGGTCTTTACCACTGAAGCGAGCGACAATACTACATAATTGAAGATAATCATAACTAAACCCTTTCTTTTACTTTAAAATGTTATCCTAAATACTACCTTTGTTTCTTAAATCCGCTGCAAAGGTACAACTGTGTCCGCACACACACAAGTTTTTCGGCAAAAATCATCCCTCATACAACCCTCTTCTTGACGTGTGTCAAATGTACACCCATCGGCAACGAAATGCAAACGATTGCATTTCTCAATTCGCAATATCTTTGCTCACGGAATGACAACGGGGGGAAATTATTCGTACCTTTGACCCAAGAAAAGTCGACGCAAGTCTACATTATATATTATTAAATAAACAACAACCTACAATTCGTCTAACAAGAAACTAATTATAATATGAGAATCAACTTTCATCTGGAGTATCAGACCACTTTCGGCGAGGAGCTGATAGTGAACATCCTGACGGATGGCAAGGCCGAAGAGCACAAGATGGGTACCCTCGACGGCATCCATTGGACAGCAGAAATCAGTAAGAATGTGAAGAACGCAGGCTACATCGACTACTACTATAGTGTGATGCGCGGCGAAAAGCGGGAGCGGACGGAGTGGCTCGTGGAGCCTCATCGCCTGGAGTTTGCAGCCCAGAAAGGGACGCACTATATGGTGTATGACCACTGGCTCGACATTCCAGAAGACGCCTTCCTCTACTCGACGGCCTTCACCGAGTGTGTGGCAGCCAGGAAACGAAGCTTCAGCGCCGAGACACCCTATGCCAAGACAGTGCGCCTGAAGGTGCGCGCCCCTCAGCTGCGCAACAACGAGCGGCTGGCCATCCTTGGTGCCAGCGACGCGCTGGGCAACTGGGAGGCCAAGCGCGCCATCGAGATGACAGAGCACGAGAGCAACGAATGGGTGGTGAGCCTCGACGCCAGCACCCTGCCAGAGACGCTGGAGTTCAAGTTCGTGGGCCTCGACGACGATGTAGACGTGACACCCCTCTGGGAGAACGGCGAGAACCGCAAGGTAAGCCTGCCGCAACTGGAACAGGGCGAGGTAGTGGTCTACGAGCTTTCGCAGGCATTCTTCCCCATCTACCCCTGGAAAGGAGCGGGCACCGTGATACCCGTGTTCTCGCTGCGCAGCGAGGGCAGCTTCGGCGTTGGCGACTTCGGCGACCTGAAACTGATGGTCGACTGGTGTGCCAAGACCAAGCAACGCGTGCTACAGGTGCTGCCCATCAACGACACGAACATGACGAAGACGTGGCAAGACTCCTATCCCTACAACAGCATCAGTATCTATGCCCTGCATCCGCAATATACCGACTTCCGACAGTTGCCTGCCATTAAGGACGAAGCCAAGCGTCAGGCCTTCGAGGCATTGCGTCAAGAACTGAACGCCCTGCCACAGATAGACTATGAACGGATGTTCGCTGCCAAGATGGACTATCTGCGAACAATCTTTGCACAGGAATGGGCAACGGTACAGCGTCGGGATAGTTATAAGAAGTTCTTCGAGCAGAACAAGGCCTGGCTGGTGCCTTATGCAGCCTTCTGCTACTATCGTGACCTCTATGGCACGGCCGAGTTCCCCACATGGCCCAAGGAGGCAACCCTCCAGAACACGCAGAAATCGACCTTCAAGGGTAAGAAGGAACTGAACTTCTGGTATTTCGTGCAGTATAACCTCGATGCCCAGATGCACGAAGCCCACGCTTACGCTCGCAAGAACCGTGTCATCCTGAAAGGCGATATCCCCATCGGCATCAGTCGCGACGGCGTGGAGGCCTGGGTGGAGCCGAAATATTTCAACCTCAACGGTCAGGCTGGTGCGCCCCCTGATGCTTTCTCCGCCGACGGTCAGAACTGGGGTTTCCCCACCTATAACTGGGACGAGATGCTGAAGGACGACTGCTCGTGGTGGGTGCGCCGTTTCCGTAAGATGGCGGAATATTTCGATGCCTACCGTATCGACCACGTACTCGGATTCTTCCGCATCTGGGAGATTCCTGTGCCAGAGAAGTCCGGACTCATGGGACAGTTTGCCCCAGCCTTAGGCATGAGCAAGGAGGAGATCGAAGCCTACGGCGTGCCCTTCAGGGAGAATCTGTTCCTTGTTGACCACAAGCGTAATGATCGTTGGCATCCGCGTATCGCCGTACAGTATCAGGAAGGCTACAACCAACTCAACGATGGTGAGAAGTACTGCTTCAACCGTCTTTACAACGACTACTTCTATCATCGCAACAACCATTTCTGGTACACGGAGGCGATGAAGAAGCTGCCCAAGCTGACACAGGCCACAAGGATGCTCGTCTGTGCGGAAGACCTCGGCATGGTGCCCGACTGTGTGCCCTGGGTGATGAACGAACTGCGTATCCTCTCCTTGGAGATCCAGTCGATGCCCAAGGATCCCACGACACGTTTCGGCAAACTGTCGCATAACCCCTACCGGAGTGTAGACACCATCTCTACCCACGACATGCCCACGCTCAGACAGTGGTGGGATGAAGACGAGGAGCGCTCACAGGCTTACTACAACACAACGCTGCGCCGTAGTGGGGCCGCCCCCCGTCCGTTGCCAGGCTGGCTGGCCAGAGATATCGTGAGCCGTCACCTGACGTGTCCGTCGATGCTCTGCATGATCTCCTTCCAAGACTGGATGAGTATCGACGAGAAACTGCGTCTGCCCGACGAGAATGCCGAGCGTATCAACATCCCCGCCAATCCTCGTCACTACTGGCGCTATCGCATGCACCTCACCATCGAGCAACTCCTAGCCGCCGATGACCTCAACAACGAAATCAGCACATTAATTATACAAAGCGGAAGAAAATGAGACAACGAATTGCACGAATGATCGTATTGGCCGCCTTATTACCAATGATGGCATGGGCTGGCAATGTCAAGTCGCCGAATGGCAACATTGAGTTAAAGTTTTCTGTAGATAACACAGGCCGTCCCGTCTATGAGATGACCTACAAAGGCAAGGCCGTCATCAAGCCTTCTTTCCTTGGCCTCGAACTGGCCAAGGACAAGCATGCCTCGATGGGTATGAGAGAGACAGACCTCATGGACGGCTTTGCAATCGCCAAGGAAGAGACCTCAGAGTTCGACGAGACCTGGCAACCCGTCTGGGGCGAGACCAAGGACATCCGTAACCACTACAACGAACTGGCCGTCACCCTTCAGAAGACTTGGAACGAGCGCAGGACTACCAGGAACATGGACGTGCAACTGGAACCCCAACAACATCGCCGTGAAATCATCATCCGTTTCCGTGTCTATGACGACGGTATCGGATTCCGTTATGAGTTCCCCCAACAGAACGACCTGAACTACTTCATCATCAAGGAAGAGCGCTCAGAGTTTGCCATGGCAGGCGACCACATGGCATGGTGGCTTCCTGGCGACTACGACACCCAAGAGCAGATGACCCAGCAGACAAAACTCTCAGAGATACGCAGCCGTATGAAGGAAGCCGTCAACTGGGACAACTCCTCTGTGGCCGTCTTCTCAGAGACAGGCGTGCAGACCTCCCTGCAGATGAAAAGTGACGACGGACTGTATATCAACATCCACGAGGCCGCCTGTCAGGACTATGCCACGATGCACCTTGAACTCGTCGATGCCGAGACCAAGCACCTCTCTGAGAAACTCATGGGCGGCAGCAATGCCTATACCCCTGACCCCAAACCGTCAGTCTGGCCCCTGCCGAAACCTCTTACCTTCGTCAGCCATCTGACACCTGATGCCACAGGCCTGAAGGGAGCCATGCAGACGCCTTGTGAGACTCCATGGCGCACCGTCATGGTTTCTGACGATGCCCGCGACATGCTCTCCAACAATCTGATCCTCAACCTCAACGAGCCCTGTAAGATTGAAGACACATCCTGGATTCATCCCACGAAGTATTGTGGTGTATGGTGGGAGATGATTGTCGGCAAGTCGAACTGGCACTACACCAATGACTTCCCCTCAATCAAACTCGACCAGATCGACTGGAGCAGCGTAAAGCCTCACGGCCGTCACGCCGCCAACAACGAGAAGGTGAAGCGTTACATCGATTTCGCAGCCAAGAACGGTCTCGACGAAGTGCTCGTAGAAGGATGGAACGTTGGTTGGGAAGACTGGGCGAACATGTGGAAGCGCGATGTCTTCGACTTCGTGACCCCCTACCCCGACTTCGACATCAAGATGCTCAACGACTATGCCCACTCGAAAGGCGTGAAACTGCTCATGCACCACGAGACATCATCATCGACCCAGAACTACGAGCGCCATATCAAGGAGGCCTATGAACTGATGAACAAGTATGGTTATGATGCCGTGAAGACAGGTTACGTGGGTGATATCATCCCCCGTGGCGACCATCACTACTCACAGTCGATGAACAACCACTACCTCTACGTCATCAAAGAGGCCGCCAAGCATCACATCATGGTGAACTCGCATGAGGCAACCCGTCCCACAGGTCTCTGCCGCACCTGGCCGAACCTCGTAGGTGGTGAGAGTGCCCGTGGTACAGAGTACGAGGCCTTCGGAGGCTCCAACCCCGACCACACCTGCATCCTGCCGTTCACCCGTCTGCAAGGCGGTCCGATGGACTACACCCCAGGCATCTTCGTCACGAAACTGAACACCTGGAGCGACAATACCAGTTGGGCCCGTATCACCATTGCTGGTTCGCTGGCACTCTATCTGACGATGTACTCACCTCTGCAGA
>Ga0247611_10000838_pt1 | contig 59184 bp, 82 predicted proteins | sample 177DNAGHGhighgp2_FD_192422 | JGI IMG/M metagenome (GOLD analysis project Ga0247611, IMG submission 192422) | Sheep rumen microbial communities from Palmerston North, Manawatu-Wanganui, New Zealand - 1770 DNA GHGhigh gp2 | ecosystem: Host-associated > Mammals > Digestive system > Stomach > Rumen... | reverse complement strand
TGGAACAAACTAGAAAATATAATGATTTTCTTTTGGAAAATTGTCCCGAGAAAAATTTGATTGGAACATACCATGCGGCAGATGGAAAAAAGTATTTGGACGAACTAATAGAAAAATTTGATTATATAGCACTTTCGGAAAATTGTGGATTTGAAGATGAAGACGATTATTTGCGCTATGTTCAAGCCTCATGTGAATATATCAAGAATAAAAAACCTGAAACCAAAGTCCACGTTTTGGGAAGAAGCAACACTTATTTGTTCCGTGCCGTGGGAAATTTGGCGGACACTTGTGACTCGTCTTCTTTCCGTTGCTTCGGTGACGAACTGATTTTGAGGGAAACCAATTTAAGTTATTCGGAATTTTGGTCGGCAGGTTTAAATTACGAGTTTGCAGGCGGCATAGAAAAAGCGAAGGCAATGGCGACAGGTACCGAGATGACCGAGATGCAGTATTCCGCTTTGATTATAGAGTGTTTGAAATTGTACTCTTTCCTTTGTGCCGCCAACAAATATTCTCCTCAGGTAATGCGTACAAATTGTCCGGTTCGTGATTCTATGGACGATTTCTTCGGTATTCCTCACCATTGGTGGAACACGACCGGTGGAGATGGTGCTAGATATTTGGTTCAAGAAATGCGAACAACTTTCAGTAAAGGGAAATCCAGGCAAGTAAAAGAATTCCGGTTCAGGACCGAACCTTGCGAAGGTGCGGTTGACATGGGAGCGCTTTGCTCGGAATACAGGGGAAAGAGAAAACAAGATTGGGCGAGAGAAGCCACCAAACCCGTGGGATTTTAACAAAGGAAAAGACATGGAAATAAAAAAAGTAAAAACAAGCGATTTGAAATTTGACCGCGAACTCGTAAAAATCGAGCATTCGGTTTCTGTTGAAACTCCCGTTATTGTTGACCGTGAAATGAATGTTATTTTTGGCGATGCTTCGGCAATGAAGAAAACCGAAGTCGAGGTAATTGTTACCGACTTGCCATTCAAGGAAACACGACTTGCCATTCATTCCATTGGTCGATGGGCGGAACCTAATTGGACCAAATTAAAAGCTGAAGACGCTCCGCGTTATGGTTATGCCGCATTTATTGACGGATTTTTGTTCAAGGAAGTTCCTCAAAAATTGAATCTTGACAGACACCCGGAAAAATCCGCGGAAGATTCAGGCGATTTATTTTAACTAAACCTACTTTGTAGGAAAGGAGCCTATTATGGCACAAAGAAAAAGGATTACCGATGAAGAAAGAAAAATGGCGTTCGATGGAATCGTTCCGCCTGGAAGAACTGAAGAATGGCGAAAATACTTTGTTCGCCGTCAAAAGTGGAACGCGAAGCACAAAGCAAAAATCGAGGCCGAGAAAAATGGTGAGGTGAAGGAAGAAAATTCCGCACCTGCTGAAATCGAACAGAACACGGAAACGAATGAAAACCAAAATGAAGTTCGGGAAACTTGCGAATCCGTGGTCGTTCCTGCCATTTAACAAAATTTTCTATAATAATCGGGAGACAAACAAATGCAACATTTTGAACTAAATTTGAAAAATTACGAAATCGCGGGCGCTCACTGCCTTAAACTTCCTTATGAATCTCCGTGCCAAAATCTTCACGGTCACAACTGGTATATTTCAATCCAAATTAAATCCAAGTCGCTTGCCGAGCATGGAATGATTTTGGATTTTAAGCACATCAAAGATTATTTGAAATCGTTCGACCATCAAAACATAAATTCTTTGGTTGACTTCAACCCGACCGCTGAAAACCTCGCGAAACATTTTGGCGAGTATGTTTGGATGCTTGCGAAGAAGGAAGGATGTAAAGGCGTTTACTTTGTCAAGTGCGAAGTAACCGAGGCTGAACACAACACCGCCGCATGGGTTTGGGAGAAGTAAAATGGCGAGAGATGTAGAAATTAAACCGTTTCCTCCTGGGTTTAATAGAAATTTTGATGTTGATGAAACTTTGGGCGAACATTATGTCCACAACAATCCTTTGGAAACAATCAATGTAATGGAATTTTTGGCAAAGGAATGGACGAAGAACGGTATTCCGCCTGAAGTAATTTGTGATTTGCTTCAGGTCGCGAAATATCTTTCTCCGCGTCTCGGTCGAAAGGGTGGAAAGGAAACGCTCGAAAAGGATTTGCTCAAAATCGAAAATTACGCCCATCGGGCAAGAACTGGAAGTTGGATTAAATTTTCCGAAGGAAATAAAAATGGCGACTAAAAATTTTGACCATGAAAAAATAGAACAGGCGGTCAAACTCATGTTTGAAGCGATTGGCGAAAACATCGAGCGACCGGGAATTAAAGGAACACCCGACAGAATAGCCCGAGCGTTCGAGGAAATTTTTGAGGGTTGCAAATATACGAATGAAGAAATAGCGGAAAAGAACAAAGTATTGTTCGATGCCCCGAGCGATGGTTTGGTTGTCGAAAAAATCGCGGGGCCCGGAATCAACTCGATGTGCGAGCATCATCTTTTGCCGATGTTTGACGCTTCGGTTTATGTTGGTTATCTTCCGAAGGACAAAGTTATTGGTTTGTCCAAACTTGCTCGAATTGTGCAGTTGTGCGGTCATCGTCCAACGCTTCAAGAAAAATGGGGTTCGGATATTGCTGAATGTGTTCAACTCGCTACAGGCGCCGACAGTGTTGCCGTGATTATTGAAAGCAAGCATGGTTGTATCCAATTCCGCGGTGCCAAAACAGATGTGGTCACGAAGACCGCAGAATTGACAGGTCGATTTAAGGAAGACGGACAACTTCGTGCCGAACTTTACAACATAATCAAGGGGTTTTAATCATGCTCAAGGTAATGGAAATTTTCGATAGCATAGACGGCGAAGGAATACGAGCGGGAGAACTCACTTCGTTTGTCCGTCTTGCGGGATGTAATTTGCACTGTAAGTATTGCGATACCGCGTATTCCATCAATCCGAATAAAGACCAGTTTGCAGAATGGACGGTCGATGCTTTGGTGAACGAGATAAAGCACAAAAATGTTACAGTTACAGGCGGCGAGCCCTTGCTTCAGCCTGAAACCGCCGAACTTTGCGAACGCTTGGCAAAACTCGGTCATAGCGTGAATGTTGAGACAAACGGAACAATAATTCCGCCTGCTCGACCTATTGAAACTTTGGGCGAAATTTTCTATACCGTTGACTACAAATGCGGTGCAAGTGGTCACGAAAAGCAAATGAATAAAAAAGCATTTACCACTTTGTTCTTGCACGATGTAATTAAATGCGTAGTCGGGAGCATCGAGGATTTGGAAAATAGTTTGTTCCAACTTCGTGATTGGATTCCGCATCTTGGAAACGAGATTTCGCCGTGGGTTTACTTTAGCCCGGTCTTTGGAAAAATCGAACCTCGCGAAATTGTAAAATTTATGCAGCGCGAAAAACTCGAAGGAAAATTCCGCGTCCAACTTCAGTTGCACAAATTTATTTGGGACCCACGCGAACGAATGGTCTAAAAATTTGTCTCCCGAAAAACTAAAGGTTCCTGCTGAATGGCGGGAGCCTTTTTATTTGCTCGTTATTCGCTCGTAAAACGCTTATTTCGTTAAATCGTGTATTTTATCGAGCGAGCGCAAAAACACGCTCAAAACGCAAGGAAACGCTATTAAACGAGCGTTTGAAACGATTATATATTGTTTTCGATGTTTCTTAATTGTAACCATCATTTTACACAAAAAGTCGCTTTTAACCGGTGCTTTATGGCAGGAATATGCTATATTTAATCATGTAAAAACGAAACAATCCCAAAATTTAACAATCAACCAATGAGGTAATACCATGGCTCACAATCACGAAGAAATCCTTAACAAGGTTCACGAAGCACTCGAAGCAAAGGAACTCAATTTCGAGGCGAAGATGGCGGAAACATACGCGCTTGTAAATGGCGTTTATGTTCCTACGGGTTCTTTCACTCCCGTCCGCACCGACAAGACCGGGCCTGAAAGCATCATTACAGGCAAAGGCTTTTCCGACCACTACACGCCAATTCAGAACGAAGAAGCATTTAGCGTGCTTGGCGAAATGGCGGACATTGCCGAAATCGAATTTGTCAATGTTGGTTCCTGGGGCAACGGTTCGGGAATTTTCGCACAAATTTCCATCGGTGACGCCATGGAAGTCGGTCCTAACAAAGACCGAGTCGGCAAGTATATTTCGCTCGTCAATTCTCACGATGGCACCCGAGCCCTTCAGTTGCTCGTAACCCCGTTCCGCTTTTTCTGCCAAAATCAAATCTCGAAAGCAATCAAGGACGCCACGAAGAACAACCGCTTGATTTCCATCCACCATAACATTTACGGCGCCCAACGCCTTCAGGAACTCGCTCACGCGGTAACGGTCGCAAATGACATCTTCACCGACTCGGAAGAAAATTACAAGCGCCTCGCCGACCGCAAAGTAACGATGAACGAAGTCCGCGAAGTCATGGCCCGTTGCTTGCCGCTTCCCACTCATTATTGGCGCGGCGTTTCCGAAAGGACCGAAAAACTTTGGGAAAAGCACATTGGCGAAATGGTTCAGCGTTTCCAGGATGCCGACAACGGAAACACCGAAAAAATGACAGGTTGGAACCTTTACAACGCCGTCCAAGGTTGGAACCAACACAACACGAAGAAGACCGCGACTTACGAAAAATCTTTGCTCCTCGGCAAAATCGCGAACTTCTCGGAAAATTCGCTCGCCATCGTGAACTCGGTCCTTTTCGAAGGCGACAACGCTAAAACGAGCAGCAAAGAATTTGACGAAATTTTTAAGAAAGTCGCTTAACACAATTTCAAAAGCCTCAATTACCAATCCCGGTCAAAACAAATGACCGGGATTTTTCGCATTTGTACGCATTATAAACGCTTGTTCCTTATCGACCGCAGTCGTGAACATATCGACAAAGAAAACGCTTCAAAACGCATTTGTGAGCGATTGAAAGCAAACGAAAAACGCATGGGAAAAACGAAACGCGAAATTCTGTAGTTTCAATAATTGTAAATTTTAGTTTACAGGCCGTTTTTGATGCTCGAAAATGGTTAAATTTGTTTGTATGACTTTGAAACCAGGAACAGAACAAAAGAAATGGAAGCAGAAAGCGAGTTCGACCAAGAGGATTAGGAAAACGGTCGAAGTTAGCGAAATGCCCAAATTAACCGACCAATCCGACCGAACGCCTGAGGACCTTTTTCCTGACTGGAAAAAAATAGGCGCCACGCTTCGAGAAGTTCACTTTGCCGCCGAGTATTTGACCAACGGGTTCAACGCAACCAAAGCATGGATAGTTTGCACTGGCGATGTGTTCAAGAAAATTCATACGCAAGTTGCCAACAACCGCGGTTCGGACATGCTTCGGAATGTTCATGTGCAGCAGTTAATAAGCGATTACACTACCGCGTGGTTGCGTGGAAAGGCTTACGAACTCGAGCATAATGTTCTCGAGACTTTGGAAGCAATGGCGTTTTCAGATATTTCCATGTTTCTCAATCCCGATGGTTCGCCCAAATTCAAAAGTTGGGACGAAATCCCGCCCACGCTTCGGCGGTGCATTGACGGAATGGAACGGAAATTCTACGGTCGAGACGCGAACCGCTCAACCTTAAACATTACTTTGGCAAAACGCTCGGACGCATTGAAAGCAATCGCTAATTATGTGGCAATCATGCGAAACGGTCCTTTAGCGCAGAATTCCAACGCTACGCAAATGAGCGCGGACACGGAATTGCTTTTGTCTTCAGTTTTGAACAGTGGGCGAAAAGTCGACCGAAGAACTCCCGCCCAAATGCGTTCGGACAAACAAAAAGAATTAGACCAAGTTAAAGACCAGGACAACGGCGAGACCGTTGCTTTCTCGGGATTGGGGTAAGTCATGTTTTCTTGGTCGCCTGAACATCTTGCAAAAATTCGGGATTATCCGCATCTAATAGGTCATTTGGTCGGAAAAACGAAATTGACCGAATTACATTCCGATTGGATAAAAATGATTTGGGACACTCCCGGTGGCGAGCATGCGTCTTTGATGTCTCACCGTGGCGCTTACAAAACGACCGCCATTACCGAGTGCGGAATAATTTATTATTTGCTTTTCCATCCAAGCGAACGAATTGCTTTGGTTCGTGAAAACTTTACCGAAGCAGCAAGCACGCTCGAAACAATTAAAAAATACATGCTCGAACCCGCTATCCAATCGCTTTTCACTTATGCACATGGTGGGCGTGAACCCGTGGTGACCAAATCGCCGTTTGGTTCCGTTACATACAATTTCAAGAAATCAATCACAAAGGAAGGAAGCATAGACGCTTATGGCATCAACCAAATGCCGACTGGTCGCCATTATGACCGTATCCTTTGCGATGATATAGTCACGATTAAAGACCGACTTTCTCGCGCTCACCGCGAACTCGTGAAGCAAGGCGTTTTGGAAATCATGACCAACATTATCGACCCCGGAAAATCTTGTTTGTTTGTCGGAACGCCGTGGCACCATGACGATGCTTGGTCAATGAAAAACGATGCCGGAGAATTGATTATTCCCGAGCCCTGGAAATATCGTCCTGCCGATACCGGAATTTTGTCGCCTGAAGAATTGCAGAACAAACGAAAGACCACCACCGCGTCTTTGTTTGCAATAAACTACATGCTCGATACTTCGGTCAAAGACGAAGGGCAAATTTTCGATGAACCTATTTTTGGCGCTTGGAATTGGGACCTTCGACCGACTCGAATTTTTGGTCATTTGGACGCAGCTTGGGATGGCACTTGCACCAACGCGCTCACAATTATGGCGGAACGACCTGACGGTCTTATTCAAGCATACGGAAAAATTTATCCGGGAACATTCCACGAATGTAAAACCGATGTGGCGCGAACTTGCGAAGAACGCCGAGTCAGAAATTTCTACATCGAAAAGAATCCGGATAAAGGAATGGCGGCGGGCGAACTCCGAAAGATTCCGAGCTTTCCGACAGTTCACGCTTATAGCGAGTCGATGAACAAAGACATTAAAATCGTGAGTTATCTAAAAAACTCATGGCAAAGGATTGTTTGGGACCCATCTACAGACCCGAATTATTTAAACCAAATTACCGACTACCGACCAGGTCAAGACCCGCGAGACGCTCCCGACTCGGGCGCTTCGCTTTTGCGTCAAGCCATTTATCACGGCGGCGGGGCTGGTGCGCTTTGGACAAAGTAAAACACAAAGGAGAAAACCAAAATGGGCATGAACCTTTTTAGAATGGATGGCTGGAAGAAGCTTCTAACGGGCTTTGGAATGCTGAAGGACAAATCAACGGCAAACGGCGGCGCCCACCCGGTTTTCGACCGCCTTACACCTTGGGCGCTTGAATTGCTTTACTATGCGGGCGGCGTTGCGAAAAATGCCGTTGACATCCCGGCGGAAAGCATGGTGCAACACGGGTTCGAAGTGACGGGCGACGATGGCACGCTTTACGCCGCGTTTAAAGAAATTCACGGACCAGCCCAAATTGAGCTCGCCCTAAAGTGGACGCGTATGCTTGGGGGTGCGCTGGTGATTATGGATGTTGCGGGCGGAGGTGATTGGGAGATGCCGTGGTATCCCGAAAAGGGCGGCACAATACGCGGGCTCAAGGTTTACCCGTGCGAGCGAATTATGCTGGGGGAAATGATGACCGTGCAAATGCCGGAAAGCCCGTACTTCGAAAACTATGAAATGTTCGTTGTGCGCAAAAGTGACGGCAACACGTTCAAGGTTCACGCCTCCCGGTGCCTTGTGTTTAAAAGTACGACCCGAGTTGACGCAACCTTCCCCGGCTGGCTTGAAAGCGAACGTTTTTGGGGCTTGAGCAACATTTACGAAGGCTTGGAAGACGCCCGCAACTATGGATTAAGCAAGCAGGGCGTCTCGCACTTGATGCAGGAGTGCAGCGTGGGCAAGTTTACCCTCAGCAACCTAGAGCAGCTCGTGGCGGAAAGCAACTACAAGGCAATTTATCAGCGCCTTGAAGCAATGGACGAACAAAAGAGCGTTATTAACGGAATTTTCCTTGGGGAGGGCGAAAACTACACGCGCGAAAACGTTACTTTTGCGGGTGTGCCGGAAGTGCTTGACCGCCAAATGATGAGCGTTGCCGGGTCTTACCGAATACCCGTTACAAAGTTGTTCGGGCGCTCCGCCGCTGGCATGAACGCAACGGGCGAGGGCGACGATGACAACTACAACGCATTTATCGGCGGATTGCAGGAGGTGCAGCTCCTTCCCCAGTTGCAGCGCTTGCTCTATTGCATTAACGCAAGCACAAAAACCATAAAGGGCGAAAATGGAAAGGCGCCGAAAATTTGCATTGAATTCAACCCGTTAAGCAAGCGCGACCAGTTGAAGGACGCACAAGTGCGCGAAACCATGAGCCGCGCCGACCGCAACTATGTCGAAGCCGGAATTATACCGGGCGAAGTGATTATAAAGAACCGCTTTGCTGGTGGTTACAATATTGACACCGCCGTGGATAGCGATTACGTGCCGGATTTTGGCGGTGAAGAAAAGGAGTAGGCAATGGACGGGACGCGCAAGTTTGCAACCGCCCTTTCCCTTGCGGGCGGTGCAACAAAGGCGAAAATTCGCAAGCTAAAGGGGCGCCGCTGGAAGTACCCGCTGTCGCTTGAGTTGCAGTATTCAACCGCCATAAACCGCTATATGACAAAGCGGTGGAAGGAGTATGCCGCGCAAGCGCTGGCAATGATGGTTCCGCGAATGGATGCCGTTAGTTTGGAACCAGCGCCGGGCGAATACGGTCCGGCACTTGGGGCGATTGTAAGCATTGCCCGCAACATTGGGGAATTTAACAAGCGTGAAATGGATGCGTTCCGAAAAATTGCGGTTGGCGACGCTTTTGTGCAGGACGAGCCGTGGGTTGAAAAAACGTTGCAGGATTGGGCGCAAAACCAAGTTTCGCTCATAACAAAGGCGACGGACGATATTCGCGATGCAGTTGCCCGCCGTGTGCGTGATGGCGTTAAGCATGGCAAAATCAACCGCGAAATCGAAAGCCAAATAATGCAGGATTTGCCGGGCATTAGCAAGCGCCGCGCCCAAATCATCGCACGCGACCAAGCAAGCAAGCTAAATGCATCGCTTTCGGAAGGGCGCATGAAGGACGCCGGGCTTGAAACCTACATTTGGGAAACCGCATACGATGAACGCGTGCGCGGGTTGCCGGGCGGCAAGTACCCAAAGGCACTTCCGAGTCATTGGGCAATGCAAGGGAAAATTTGTCGCTGGGACGACCCGACCGTTTACCGCAACGCGAAAGGCGAGTGGGAAAAGCGCCCGGCGAATTGCCCCTATACTACGCCCGGAACCGAAATTTTGTGCCGTTGCGTTGCGTTGCCAAACTGGGACGAGCTGGAAGAAGTTGAAGCAGCCGGACCGGAAGTAAAGGCGCAACGCGAAATAGAACGGGCGCAAGAGGCAATCGAAAAGGCTGCAACGGCGGCGGGGTACATTAACCCAAGCAACCCCGCCCTCGCCGCGTTTGTGCAGGAAGAAGCCCGCGCCAAAACCGCTCTTGAAAACTTGCTTGCAGTGGTAACGGGTGCAGCCAAAAAGCCCGCCGCCGTTGCGGTGGTTGCAAAGCCAAAGCCGAAGAAAAAGGAAAAGGCGCCGCCAACGCTTGAAAACTTGGAAGCCACAATTAAAAAGGCGGACAAGAACCGGAAGCACTGGAACGCCGACGAACGCGCAAGGTATGCCGAAAAACTGGTGGAACTTTTTGAAAATTCCGACTTTGGAATGAACGTGCCGCGAACAAACGACCGGGGCGATGATGTTATTGCCGCAATTTTTGGCTCGCACTTTAAGAACCAAATGGAAACCAAAACCGGGGAGGGGCTGGTTGACGTTGCTTACCGCAAAAGGGCAAGCGAAACTTTGTTTGGAACAAAACTTGCCAAAACAAAGGACGCCGAATTTGAAAAGTATGGCTTCCTTATGGATAGGGATATGTATAAGCAAGCAACCAGCGGCATCGCCGACCAGTATTGGAGATATGGCGACGGCGTGCAAGTGCGTTTCAAAAAGGACATGGTCAAAACAACGTTTACCATTGGGGACAGCCTTGGGGCGGGGCTAACTCCTAGCTACACCAGCGACCCAAAGGTTGTAAGTTCTAGGAATGCGCATATTAACCGCGTTTTAGCCCTTACCGAAACCAAAAGCGCGGCGGAGGCAACCCGTTCGCTCGGAACAAGTTACATTGAATTGCAGTACCACGGCGATTTAACGCCGGACATGGTCGAAAGTGTGTTTATCCCGGCACCAACTGCAAAGAAGCTATCGGCGGAAGCGATACAAAAAATGCGCGATAGCGGGGCGGCGCTATACACGCATGACGCAAAGGGCAATGTAATCCCGTTTTAGTATTGCTTGATTTGGTTTGCGCTTTCGTAAGGGAAAAATTTGCCGTGCCAAATATCCAAAAAGAAAATAATGGCACGCTTTTCCCTTGCAACGCCTTCGTCAACCAGCACGCCGGAGCAAGCACCAGCGGCAAGCGCTTCATCAAATTCGTTGTTTAGGCGCCCCAAGTACTCCGGGTCGTTTTGCGCATTTTCAAAAAGCACGCGTTCACCATCCCACCACATGGCGGCGTTCGCGTCCGTACCCTTGAACGGGTTTTCCTTTTCTTGCTTGTAGTATTTGAAGTTTTGCAGTAGTTTTTCCATATAAAAGCCCTCTTTTGTTATATTATAGCAAAACAAGGCAGGGAAACGAAATGAAAAATGCACCATTGACTTTTAAAAAGTTGCTTGATGAAGAAGCGTTTTGCAGCGCGTGCAGTGATAACGGGTACGAGGCGGAATGGGACACAAGCGCCCGCGCCGTGGTTTTAACGGACGCAACCGGGCGGCATTATTTCAAAGCCGGGCTAAAGGCAAGGGACGTTTTGTACGTTTTGCAGCAAGACAAAAGCGCCGCAACCTTGCAAAGTATGCTTTTTGACGCCGTTGTGGCTGACGAAGCAGAATATTTTTAATTTGCCCTATTGCATTTCGCAAAAAAATTTATTTATATTTTGGGCATGGGAAGCAAAAAGGAAACAGAATTGTCGCAAAGCCGCCTCGATTGGTGGGCTGACGGCATTGATTACGAAACAAGCCCGGCGGAAAAGACCGCTGAAGGATTTTTGATTGCCCGCGCACCGCTGACCAGCGTTGGCGTTTTCACTTACCGCAACGCCGACGGAACACCGCGCCGCGAATTGCGCTTGCCGGAAGAAGTTTTTGCGGCTGAAAGCCTTGCAACTTTGCGCATGAAGCCGCTCACGCTTTTGCACCCGGACGAAGCCGTTACCCCGGAAAACGCCGATGAACTTTCAGTTGGCAGCATTGGCAACGACATCACGACCGACCCCTATCGTGTTTACGGATCGGTTGCGGTAACAAAGGCGGACGGAATTAAGGCGGTTGAAGAAAAGACCGCCCGTGGGCTTTCTTGCGGCTATAAATGCGATATTGAATGGACGAGCGGAACGTGGATGGGCGTGCCGTTTGATTGCATCCAGCGAAACATTCGTTATAATCATGTGGCACTCGTACCCGTGCCGCGTGCTGGTGACGGAAACGCGATACGCATGGACGGCGCTGGCACGCCGGAACCGCGTGAAAATTACAAACAACCAAACGAGGAAGATATGGACCTTAAAATTTACCATATTGACGGGGCTGATTACAAGGCGGAGCCCCAAGTTATCGCCGCCTTGGATAAAGCCGTGGCACGCGCTGACGCGGCTGAAAAGGAAGTTGCTCAGCTCCGCGCCGACTCCAAGGTTGCAAGCGAAAACGCCGAAAAGGAAAAGGCAACCATCACCGCCGAACGCGACACCTACAAGGAACGCCTCGACGCTATGGAAAAGGAAATGCCGGGCAAGATTGAAGCAGCCGTAAAGGCACGCCTCGACATTGTTGGCAAGGCAACCGCCGCCGGGGTGGAAGTGCGCGACGACATGGCTGACACCGACATTAAAAAGGCGGTTGTAATGAAGCAGTTCCCGAGCGCCAACCTTGACGGAAAGGACGAAGCCTACATTAACGCCCGCTTTGATTGTGCTTGCGAACTTTTTGCAGCAAATGCAGAAAACAAGAGCCGCAAGGACGCCGCTGAAACTACTCCCCATAACGTGAACCCCTCTGCCGAAGAAAAACTGAAGGCTTCCCGCGACGCTTATAACAAGCGCATGGACAGCGCTTGGCAGGATGAACCCAACAACAAGTAAGGAGGCATAAAAATGTCTGCATACGGAAATATGGATAAGGGCTTGCCGGGACTTCTTTTCGGCTTGACCGTAACGCATCAAATTGATTCCCGCCTTGCAAAAGGCGCCATCGGCTTCGGCGTGCCGTGCTTTGGCACTGGTGACGGCGAACAAGTTGAAAAGGCTGGCGAAGGCGCATTGCTCGGCATTACCGGGCGCACCGATTACGATGCACCGGGCTATCGCGACGGCGACGCCGTAAACGTTGTAAGAACTGGAAAGGTGTGGGGCGTTGCTGGTGAAGCAATTACCGCCGACACCGAAGTTTCCGTGAACGGCTCTACTGGCAAAATCATCGCAAAGACCAGCGCCGCCGCTGGTGCAAAGCGTGTTGTTACCATTACGCTCGCGGGCGCAAGCGCTGCAAGCAAGGTTGTGACGGTTTTGGTTGGCGACAAGGTTGCTCAGGTGAACACCACCGACGACGTGAAAGCCGCCGCCGATGTTGCCGCCGCCTTGAAGGTTGAACTTGAAAAACTGGACATCCCGTTTGTGCCGACCGTTTCCGGCGCCGTTGTTACCCTTACCGCAAAGGGAAAGGGCGTTGCCGAAAATAACGTGGCAATTACCGCAAGCACAACCGACAGCACTCAGACGCTGACCGTTTCTCAGAGCACCACCGGAAGCGACGTTGTTTTGAACCCCGGTTGGTACGCACGCACCACCGCCGAAGCCGCAAACGAAATTATCCTTGTGGACTTGGGCTAATTTAAGGAGACAAAAACATGGACCCGAAAAACGAAATGCACTTGGACGCGGCGGAGCAGGTATTTTTTGACGAACAACTTGCGCTCGTAAAATCCCGCACCTATGACGTTCAGCACAAGGAACTCAAAGCCTTGATGCTCTTGCCCGTAAGCACGGAGCAGGACCCCGGCGCCGAACACATTATTTGGAGCTCCTTTGACGCCGTTGGCACGGCAAAGCTCGTTTCCGATTACGCAAACGACTATCCGCGTGTTGACATTGGCGGTGAAGAACACACCAGCCCCATCAAGGAAATCGGCGCTTCCTATGGTTACTCCATTAAGGAAATTCGCCGCGCACAGAAGGCGGGCATTTCCCTTGACGCGAAGAAGGCGGTTGCGTGCCGCCGCGCCATTGACGAAAAGCAGGACGCCATCGCTTGGAAGGGCGACGCAAAGGGCAAGCTCCCCGGCTTTATTAACCACCCCGGAATCACGGAATACGTTCCGGCTAACGGCGCGGGCGGTGGTAAGGCTTGGAGCGGCAAGACCGCCGACGAAATTGTTGCCGACTTTGCTGGCATCATTTCCGCCGCCCCGGAAAGCACCAACGGCATCGAAAACCCGGACACGGTCATCATGCCGCTGAACCTCTATAACAAGTTGCAGAACACGCCGTATGGCAGCAACCGCGACAAGACCATCCTCGGCTTTATCCGCGAAAATTACCCGCAGATTACCCGAATTGAATGGGTGCAGGACTTGGTCGGCGCTGGTGCTGGTGGTACGAACCGCGTGATGGCTTATGCCCGCGACCCGTTGAAGGTTGAAGTGCAGATTCCTCAGCGCTTTGAACAGATGCCGCCTCAGCTGACCGGCAAGGTTTACGACATCATTTGCTCTCAGAGCACGGGCGGAACGCTTGTGTATTATCCTCAGAGCGTGGTGTTTGCCGACGGGCTTTAACTCCTGGAAGGGTTAGCCCCGGCGCGGCAAGCATTTTCGCCCGTGCCGGGGCTTTAATCCAAGGCAAGAACCGAATTTTGGGTTGTTGGGCAACGCCCGCCCGGCAACCCTTATTTTTTAGGGCGATAACGTGCCTTTGGGCTTGAATTTTTGTTTGCCGGAGTGTTTGTACGGGCAAACGTTAAAACGGGCTTAAAACGCACAAAAACAACAAATATCTTTCAGGAGATAAACCATGCTTGTAAATTACAAGAAAGAAAACGTTTTGACCGTGGAATGCGGCAAGGGTGAACCGAAACTCGTGCTTGTGCCGGGCGTTAATGTTATTCCCGACGCACACTGGGAAAAGGCAAAGGCAAACCTCGAAAACCACATTAAGGGCGGTTCGGTTGTGCCTATTGAAAAGGTAACAAAGGACAAGGAAGGCAAGGAAAAGAAAGCCTATGCAACGCCGGACGAAATCCCGAACGAACAGATTGACGACGTTGTTAATGCAATCCAAAGCGAAGCCCAAGCGGACAAATTCGTTAAGGCAAGCACAAAGGAAAGCGTCCGCGCAAAGGCAATGAATCGCAAAAACGACATTGCAAAGGAACTCAAGGACCGCGCCGAAAAGTAAACTAAAAAGGAATGCCAAAAATGCCCACGCCGTTGACCATTGACCAGTATTTAGCAGCCATTGCGCCCGCCCTTGCAACGGACGCAAATAAGGACGTTTATATTGAAATGGCAACGGAGCGGACAAATCGGTGTTTTTACGGCGTTAAGTACAATCAAGCCGTCGCCCTTCTTGCTGCACACATTGCGTTTCTTTTGACCGCAAACGCTGGCAGCATGGGCGCCGGAAGCGGTTCAGCCGAGGGCGGGAGCGTTGGAACAATTACCAGCAAGCGTGAGGGCGACCTTGCGGTTTCTTATGGCACCAGCGCAATCGGCTCTTCGGCTGGCAGCGTAACCGATGCAGAGCTTGCACAAACTCGCTTCGGTTTAATGCTTTTGGCACTCCGCAAGGGGTGCCGCCCGTTTATGGGCGTATTAAACGGGGGACGGGGTCGTGGCGGATGTTAAGTTTAAGTCCATTGACCGGGGCGCATTGCGTATAAAACGCGAATTGCGCGTTGCGGCTGGAAAAGTTGCCCTTGTAGGCATACCCGGCGACGCCGACCCACCCGTTGATGAAAATAACAAGCCCGCTGAAATCAGCATGGCTCAATTAGCCTTTATTATGGAAAAGGGAAGCGCGGTGAACAAAATACCGCCGCGCCCGTTTATGCGTGCAACCCGCGAACGTTGCGAGGGTAAAGTTGCACGCCTTGCCCGTTCATTTTACAAGGCAATTTTAAAAGGCAATGCAAGCGCAAATAAATCGCTCCAAAAACTTGGGGAAAGTTACGAGGGCGAAATGAAAAACACGTTTACGCGCGAAACGTTTGCACCCAATGCACCAATCACCATTAACGGCGGTTGGATGCGCAACAAAGTAAACGGAAAAATTTTCAAGGTAAAGGGCAAGCAAAGCTCCCATCCCCTTATTGATGGCGGGCGCTTGCGCGGTTCAATTATTCACAAGGTTGCAAAGGCATGAGCACTCTATTTCCGCATATTATCGCAATTATACGGCGCACGGGTTCGCGTGTTGGCGGGCGTTGGACAAACGCCGAAACCCATGCGAATATTACTGGCAGCGTGCAGCCCGTAAGCGGCAAGGACACGCAATTCTTGCCGGAAAACCGCCGCGACGTTGGCGTGGTGAAGGTGTATTGCAACGAAAAACTAAACGTAAGCACCCAAGGCGGGGACAGCTCCGGCGATATTGTTATTTGGCACGGCAAAAAGTGGGAAGTTTTTCAGGAACTTGATTTTGCAAACGGGCTAATCAACCATTACAAGTATTTAGCCGGGTACGTTGGGGAGGCGACTTAAAATGGCAGCAACGGCAACAACAACGGCGGACGCCCTTTGGGACGTGCTTTACGCTTGGGCAAGCGGTGTTTTGCCGGGCGTGCAAGTTGTTCCAAGCCACGAGGACGCCCCAAGCCCGGAAGGAAATTTTGTTTGCATTGATTACGCCGGGACGTGGCACTTTGCCGGAACCGCCCCAAGCAAGCGAATAGAAGGGCGCCCGGACTTGCCCTCGCCGAACGTTTATGTTTACCGGGGCTCGGTGCAAGTGCGCGACGTTGATGGCAACGGCGACAATTTGATGCGGCTGGTGGAAAGCCTTGACGAATACGGCGTTTTAACTGCATTTGCAGACGCCGGAATTTCGGTGCTTAAAACAAACGGACCGGTCGCGATGCCCGCATTGCAACAAACTAAATGGAGACGGGAGAGTGTTTTAACACTTGAAATGACTTGGGCGCGTGCATATGCCGGGTCGGAACTTACTATTGAAAGCGTTGAAATCACGCAAGTGGAAATAGGCGGCACAATTAACTCGGAGCAGGAATTAGTTATAGATGACCAAAGAAATGTTTTGCAATACGAAGAAAATTTAAATACATTTACTATTGAAACAACGGAGGCGCCACATGGCACTTAAAGATATCATAGACGTGAACATTACAAGGCAGACGACTTCCGTGGCGGTTGCTGCATTTAACGTTCCGCTCATCCTTTCCACCTTTGCCACAAGCAAAACCACACCAGCGTTCACCCGCGCCCGTTCCTATGGTTCGGCAAAGGCACTAATCGACGACGGCTGGGCTGAAAGCGATGCTGTTTACAAAATAGCAAACGTAATTTTCTCGCAGAACCCGAGCGTTTCCCGCGTTGTGGTTGGGCGTGCTGACAGCGGCGACACAAGCATTGCCGCAAGCATTACGGCAATCCGCAACGAAGACGATTCTTGGTACGGCTTGATTGTTGACCAAGCACTCGCCGATGATTTTGCAGACGTTGCGGCATACGTTGAAGCGAACAAAAGGTTTACAATCCTTTGGACAACCAGCGCCGACGTAATTGACGCAACCAAAACCACCGACCCGGCTTCCGTGCTGAAGGGCTTGGGCTATGACCGCTCGGCGACCGTTTGGCACCCCATGCCGATGGATGGTGCAACCGAAAAGCCGGACTATCCGGACGCCGCTTGGATGGGCGAGGGTTTCCCGTATGAACCTGGCTCCAGCACTTGGAACTTTAAAAAGTTGAAGGGTGTTACGCCGGACAACGTTTCCAGCGTTGAAACAATTTTGCAGGGCAAAAACTGCAACTATTATTCGACCGTGGGCGGCGTGAACATCATGCAGGATGGCAGGGTTGCAAGCGGCGAATGGATTGACATTATTATCGGCACGGACTGGATTGAAGCCCGCTTGCGTGAAGCCGTTTACGGCGCCTTTGTAAACAACCGCAAAATCCCGTATAATAACACGGGAATTGCAATGATTGAAGGGCTTGTAAAGGGCGTTTTGAAGGAAGCGGCTGCAAAGGGCATTTTGCAGGAAGACAGCATTGTTGTGACGGTGCCGCGCTTTGCAGACATTCCGCAGTCCGACAAAATCAACCGTCATTTGCCGGACATTAAATTTACGGCACTTTATCAAGGCGCCATCCATCGTGTAACAATCAACGGCACAATTTCCGTATAAACTAAAGGAGGAACAAAATGCCTATTCCTGATGTTGGTGTAAAAACCTTTGACCCCAAAATGGTCGTGATTACTTGGGGCGTTATTCCTATTTCCGGTTATGCGGAAGGAACATTCGTTTCCGTCTCGCGCTCGGGCGATGCTTTTGGCAAGAGCAAGGGTGCAGGTGGCGACATTGAACGCATTAACCGCAACCAGGGCGATTTTGAAGTCACTGTTACTTTGCAGCAAACCGCTTCGGTCAATGCTGAACTTTCCGCTGCCCTCGCTGCTGACCAAGTAACGAACGCGGGAGTGTTTCCTTTGACCATTAAGGATTTGCTCGGTAAAACTTTGTTCTTCGCTCCTCAGGCTTGGATTCGCAAGGACCCGGAATGGGAAGATGGAGACGACTTAAATTCTCGCGCTTGGGTTTTTGATACCGGAATTGGTTCAAACCTTGTCGGAGGTAACTAATCATGCTTTCCCCAGTCACAAAAGAAATTTCAGGTTACTCCGTTCATTTTCGTCCGCTCCCGGCGACCAAAGCATTTGTTTTGGCAAAGCGAGTCGGGTCTTTGCTTTTGCCCATGCTTAAAAGCATTGACATTTCGGATTTGAAAAAGGATGTTGATTTCTCAAAAATTTTTGATACTTTGTCCGAAGCGCTCGCTACTTTGTCCGATGAAGCAGCGGTTTCCATCGTGGTCGAAAGTTTACACGGTTCTACAATTACCGCGCCAGGTATGCCACCCGTGGAAATACAAAGTAACGCCGAAGTCGATTCTCTTTTTGCAGGCGATTTGGAAACCATGTATCAAATTGTTTTTGAGTCGTGGAAATATAACAAACTCGCCCCTTTCAAGTTAGCGGCTCGCTTTGGGTTCCAAATGAACAAAATCGCTACCTCAAGCGAAGCCGCAGACACCGAGACAAAACCTGGTCCCAAATTGGCCTTGTCGGACGGCTCGATGATGAAGTAGAAGAAAGGTGGCCCATATTGCGTTTGGTCGTGGATATGGGTATGCCTTTATCCGAAGTCGAGAAAATGGATTTAGATGACATTCGTCATTTTAATTCTATTCTCGATATGCGGAACGATTGTGAATGTGCCGCAGATGCCTTCCAATCCGAACAACTTAAAAAATCCAATAATACAGGAGCAAAGTAATGGTTATCGAAGAATTGTTTACTCGTTTAGGTTTCCAAGTTGACCCTAAAGGAATTGACAAGGCCAAGGCTTCGCTCAACAGTTTTAAAACATGGGTGGGAGGGCTCGCTATTGGCGCGGGCCTTACTTACCTTGCTAAAACTGGAATTGACGCGGCAATGAGCATGGAATCATTGACCGCCCAATTTACTGTAATGACAGGAAGCGCAGAAAGGGCGGACGCGGTAATTAAAGATATTTCTGAATTTGCCGCTAAAACGCCTTTCACGAAAATGGGTCTTGCCGATGCCGGAAAAACTTTGATGGCGTTTGGTATGCAGTCGGAAAAAGTTGTTCCTACACTTCGCATGCTCGGTGATGTTGCAGGCGCTGACCAAAACAAATTAAATTCTTTGGCATTGGTTTTCGGACAAATTATGTCCACTGGTCGTTTGACGGGTGGCGATTTGTTGCAACTTATTAACCAAGGCTTCAATCCTTTAAACGAAATTTCCCAAAAGACAGGAATGTCCGTTGCCGATTTGAAAAAGGCGATGGAAAAAGGCGCCATTTCCGCGGATATGGTAGCTTTGGCATTCAAATCCGCAACAAGCGAAGGCGGACTTTTCTTTGGCAATCTTGAAGCACAAAGTCAAACGCTTCAGGGAAAACTTTCGACACTACAAGACAATTTCCAAACCGCTTTGCAAAAAATGGCGGAAGCGTTCCTTCCTTTGTTAAAAGCGGGAACGGACATGCTTATTGCTTTTGATTGGACACCGATTGTTGAAACAATTCAGTCGGTGGCAAAAGCATTTATTAGCATTCCTTTTGAAACGGTGATTACTTGGGTTAGGCGTTTGTCTTTCTTGATTGTCGCACTTGCGGTCAATCATTTACAGAAAACACTTATGCCGATGTTTAACGCGGCATTCCTCGCGGGTGCAAAAGCGTTCGAAGGAATGACTTTGTCTTTTACGAGTTTCCGGAATATCGCAGTCACGGGAGCAAAATCTATTGGACTCGCGATGAAGACGGCGCTTGGTCCCATTGGAATTGCTTTGATGGCGATTGAGGGTTTTATTGAAGCCTATAATTGGTTGGAAAATCGAACTCGACAAAAAGCGACAGAAGAACAAAAGAAATATGCCAAGCAATTTTTAGACCAAAGTATGCGAGGCGGAAAAACGAGGGAAGAAGTTGTCCGTGAACAAGTCGAACAACAGGAAGGACGAAAAGCCCGAGTAAAGCGTTTGCAAGAAATCGCTTCAAGGGGCGGTGATGAAGGAAGAAAAGCAGCGCAAGAATTGGCAGGCGCTCAACTTGATGTAAATAGAAATGCTTCCTTTGTTCACGCCATCCAGGAAGTTTATAAAGATTTGACTGGCATGGAATTTGAAGTGAAAACGGGTGCAGTAAAAACGCCTTCGATTAACGGAAACACGGAAGATTTGAAAAAAGCATTTGCCGACCTCGAAAAGTCGATTAAGGACAACACGACCGCGACAAAGAAGAACACAAAGGCGAAAGAAAAACCGTTCGACATTACCGCGCTTTCTCGTCAAGCATTCGATGCCGCGTTTAATGTAAAACTTCGTGAACTTACTTTGGGGGCAATATGATTAGTGTAGTTAAAGCAATCGCTCAAGCAATAATCGGAAGAATGGAAATTCCGACTCACACTTGTTTATTTTATCGCAAAGAGGGTTGGTCGGTTGGTGCGGTCGAACTCGATTTGATTTTAGACGAGCACCATGCTAAAGACGCGGAAGTCACAGAAAATCCTTTACAAGATGGTCGTGCCGTTTCGGACGGAATTTATTTGAAACTTCGCGAAGGAAATCTTAGGGGTCTTGTTTCAAATCATTCTATAAAGCATGCCACGCCGCCCGATGTGCAGAACGCGGAAGCACTTTTGGACAAAGCGGAAAATTTTGAATTGGAAAACCGCGCTAGACAAGCGTGGGAAGATTTGAAAGCAGTTCAAGATAGAAAGGAATTGGTTACCATTGTTACCGCACTTGAGGTTTACGATAATGTAGCAATTACGCATATTGAAACCGAGAGAAACGGAGATTCGGGCGATGCTTTGGAAATTGAAATAACTTTCAAGCAAGTTCAAAAGGTTCAACTTCGCGAGGACAAAGTAACCGCACAAGTTCAACCGAACGATATGGATAGCGATATAAACAGGAGTTCCGCGGTGGGAACAAACAACGGTCAACAAGTCGCAGGCGAACCAACCGCGGCAGATAAAGAACAACTTATTTTGGGGGTTCAATAATGCTAAAAATTCCGTTTGACCCTTCGGTTAGCGCTGACCAAACGCTTGCCGTTCTCATTCCTGAAAAACAAGTCATGTCTTTACGCTTTGTTTGGAATACTCGCGCTTCGGGTTGGGATGTAACAGTTTCTTCTTCAAACGGTGAACTCGGAATGTTTCGTTTGAAACCTTATTGGCCTTTGTTGCATGAACACAAAGCCCTTTCTCCTATTTTGGGCGATATTATGGCGATGCCGATTTCCGGTTCTAAACAAAGTTTGAAAGAATATACCGCACTTGGAAACGATTGGGGTTTATTTTGGTTGTCGGATGAAGATGTGAAAGCATGGGAGAAAGCAAATGGCATGGGGTAGGTTAGTTCGTTTGGAAGCGAGAAATGCGGACAACATTCAAGTTGATGTTTCCGCTTTGCGAATGGATGCGAGATGTGTCCGCTCGCGTGTTTTTGATGATAACGAATTGGAAGCAACAATCCGAAACGCAAGCGAAGACACGATTTCCAAATTTCTTCAGCGTGGCACAAACATAGCGCTTTATGCTGGTTATGAAGACGAGGGAACACCGGGCTTGATGTATCAAGGAAACATTATTGACTCGAAAACATACAGACAAGAAACGGATACTTTGACCGTAATTCGTTCCATGTCTTTGCGTTCTTTGACTCGACCGTTCACCGCCACCCCCGTTTGTTTGGGATTTCCGCCTAACTCGAATGCTGGACAAATTATCGACTCGATAGGAGCGATTTTAGGTTTGGTTCCCATTGGAAAAGAAATGGCATCGGAAGTCGTTTTCAAATCGGGTTGGACTTATGTTGGTCCCGTTTCGGGAGCAATGAAACGACTTGGTCAAGATTTACGAACAAAGGGTCTTGGATTGTATGTTGATTTGGCGGAATTAGTCGTTTTCAAATTTAGTGGCGACTCGACTTATTCAATAGCATTTATTTCGCCGGAAACGGGGCTTTTAAGCGTTCAAAATACGACTGACTACATTTCAGCGGCAAAAGAAAATCTCGCTTCACTCGCCGCAAAAACGCAATCTAAAGGCGGTTCAAATTCGGAAGTCGTTTTGAAACCTGAAGACACGGACGATGCTTATGCCGCTTTGGATAAACTGTTTACAAACATGAAAAAAACATATAGCGTTAGAACGATTGTGATGCCGAAGTTAAGACCAAACTCACTTGTTCATTTGAAAGACCCCAACCAAAAGATTGATGGTTTGTTTGTAGTCGACCGAATGGAAGTGGCAGTTGGAAACGGACCGGATTCATCGTTCGCTATGGATTTGAATTTGATTGAGGCGTGATGTATGGGAATGGCAGCATCTTTAGATAGTTATTTTGAAAATGCTTTGGCGTCCGTTCACACTTCGCTTCCGGGCAAAGTAGTAGAATATGATGAAGCAAAACATCGGGCCAAAGTAAAGCCCGCGACTCGTTTGCTTATGAGCAACGGTGTTCAAATCGAGTTGCCGGAATTACTCGATGTTCCAGTAATTTTTCCGTCCGCTAAATCTTTCGACTTGGAATTTCCTTTGGACAAAGATGATGGTGTTCTTTTGGTATTTCAGGAATTGGATATTTCCGAATGGAAAAACGATGAAAAGAACGCGGTCGCTTTGACTTCTTCCCGATTTAATTTGGATTCAGCAATCGCCATTCCTGGAATGTTTGCAAAACCAAAAGAAGGACAAGTTAGAATCCACATAAGCAAAGAAGGGGTTTTGACATGGTCGGCAAAGAAAATTGTTTTTGATGGTCAACTAATCGTAAATGATGATTTGATTGCTCGAAAAGATGTTTTTGTGGGTGAAGGCGTTGGTCCTGGCGTTTCGTTAAAGAATCACACTCACATTACACCCGCGGGACCTTCAAACGCTCCGTCTCCACTTGACCCAATTCCACCCGAGGAGGAATAAAACATGCCATTAAATTTGACCAAATTCAAATCCGATTTGAAAGAAAGTTTGAAAAGCGCGGCATATGAAAATTTGAAAATCTCGCCAAAGGACCCCGCTAAAGCATTGGATAAAGCGATGGAAAATCTTGCCAACGCCATTGCCGACAAAGTGGATGCTTATATAAAGACCATGACTATAACCATTGCTTCGGGCTTGGTTCAGGTTCAAGGGTCGCCAAGCGCTCAAACAAATGCCGCTCCAATCGTTATAACAAATGGAATTTCGTAGGTCGGGCGGAATGCGAAGTTAGACCAAAGTGGTAAACCATTTCGCTCGACCACTTTGGTAAAATTTTTATTTTAGACAGGGTTCGGTATAACTAAAAATAAATTATATTTTGAGAAAGAGGATTTTATGCAGTTGGCATTAACTACATCGACTTGGGATTTATATTTAGATTCGAGCGGAAATATAGCAACGCTTGAAGATAAGCCCGTTGGTCCTTTACTCACTCAACGCATAAAGCACAGGCTTCAAACATTTAGAGGCGAATGTTTTTTAGACCGTTCTGTTGGTGTTCCTTATTTTGATGAAGTAATGAAAAAGAATCCGGATTTGAGTCGCATTAGGTCGCTTTTGGCATCGGTTATAAACGGGGTCGAAGGGGTTAAAAAAATTCTTTCGCTAACTGTTTTGTTTGCTCCTAAAACAAGAAATTTGTCTGTAAATTTTCGAGTATTGACAAGCGAAGACACAGTGGTCGAGGACGGAGTTTAAGATGGGCGAATTTGTAACACCTACAGGTTTTAAAAGAAAAACGCTTCAGGAAATTAGGACCGAACTTGAAAACAACCTAAAGCGCGTTTTTGGTCCTTCGTTTGAAACGAGCGTGGACAGCCCTAACGGTCTTTTAATTTCTCAACTTTCTTTGTCTCTCTCGAAACTTTGGGAACTTTGTCAAGAAATTTATTTAAGTCGAGACCCGGCTCAAGCGGAAGGAGTGGCGCTCGATTGGGCGGCAGCGTTGAGCGGTTTAAGTAGAAAGTCGGCAACGGCGTGCGAAGTAATTGCCATGCTTTATGGTGATGAAGAAGCCGTAACTGTTCCCGAGGGTTCACTAGCAACTCGTTCTCGTGGGTCTCTTGCATTTACTTTGGATGAATCCGTGACCATAAATAGAACAGCGTGCAGAGAATTGCTAATTGTGGACGATGGTTCGGAAAAAAATACGGAGTATGTTTTCAATTTCACATTTGGAACGGTAACGCTAAACAATTCGACAACGCAGTCCAACCTTCAGCGTCTTTCTACTTTGGTCATTGCCGAGGGCGGAAACGCTCAAATAACCCAAAGAGGTTTGAGAGTTTATTTGCAAGGAGGCGGAGATGTTGGAATCACTGGTTCGATGCCGGACGATTTCATTATCTATGGCGGTGCGGAAGGACGCTTTACCGCGGTTTCGACTGGCGACCAAACTTGTGAGATTGGTGAACTCGATACTGTTTCTTCAAGCGTTGAAAATTGGGAACTTGTTTACAATTATTCCGCGGGTGTCCCTGGAACGGACATTGAAACGGACGAGCATTTGAGAATCCGCCGTGCCGCTGCCGTTCGCTCAATTCAAGCACGCGGAACAGACCCGGCAATCGCTGCTCATTTGATTGAAGATGTAAGAGGCGTAACGACCGCGGTTGTAAAAAGCAATCGTTTGTTACAAACGGATTCCGATGGTCGCCCACCGAAATCTTTTGAGACTTTGGTTGTAGGCGGTTCGGACGAGGATGTTGCTCGGTGCATTTGGGAGAATCAACCAAGTGGTATTCAATCGCATGGAAATGTCTCGGTTTTTATTCGAGACAATAATGGCGATGAACAACTTATAAAATTCAGTCGACCGCAAGCAAAATACTTGTGGTTTAAAATTACATATAAGTTGTATAATGAAGAACAGGCTCCCACCACCGATGAAATAAAAGCAACTTTGGTCGAATGGGCAAACAAAGAATACCAAATGGGAAAGGATGTTATTCCGACCCGTGTTCTTCAAGGTTTGTATAATGTTGGCGGAATTGGAACGGCATCGGTTCAAGTCGCCGTTACAAATTCAGAATCGGGAACCCCGAGTTTTGGAATTTCTGTTATACCCATTGGTCCCGCGGAATATGCTTCGCTTATCGCTTCAAGAATTACTTTGGTTGAGGAGTCTTAAAATGAGCATCTCACCAATAAATTCATACAAAGATTTTTGTTCCGAGTTCATTCCCGAACAATACAAGAATAGCGAAAAACTTCTTGGATTGATTGAGTTGGCGCTCGCTCAATGTGACTTTATCGAGAAAGCGCTTCACGAACTTTTGGACTCGATTGATATTTCCAAGGCTGAAGGTCCCGCGCTAGATTTCATAGGTTCACTTGTAGGTGTTGAGCGTATTCCCGGTCAAGTTGATAGTTTGTATAGGGATGCAATAATAAATTGCTTCACTTCGGAAGGTTTGCCTTCCCCTGAAGTTTTAAGGAAGGTTTTGCAACTTGCTACAAATGTTGAAAATATAGGACTTTATCCGAACTGGCCCGCGGAACTTTACTATGTGTTATACGGAGAGACGACTGCGGACTTGTCGAACCTGGAAACGGAAAACATGACAAGCGGTGCGTCACTTGTTCGCGGTACCTTCCTTGTCGGGGAAATGGACGACAAGGGGGAATACGAATGCGGCTACATCGTGAACGAGGACAACGGGCAACCGCTGGTTGTCGATTACTACTACCCGACAACGTTGTACGAAGTCGTGGATGAGACGGATGACCAAATTTTAATAAAGGACAGCGCCACGGAAGAAACGACTGAACCGTTGCTTGCCCTGGACTATTAACAACCAATAATCGGAGAACCAATTATGGGTAAACTATTTAGACAACTTACACAGACGGCAACCGATGTGGACCTTGTCGAGGGCAATTACTTAGGGGTCGATACTCCAAACATAACAAAGAAAGTCCCTGCAAATTTGATTGCAAAGCAAAGCGCGCTCAAAACTACGAACGACAACGTCACGGCGCTCACGACCTACGCGCAGAACGTGGCGCACTCCATAGCACCGGAGTTCGACAGCGAGAACCCGTACAAGGCGGGAGAGAGCGTGACGTACACGGATGGAATGAAGTACACCTTCTATGTTGACCACTACGGTCCTTGGAATGATGATGACGTTGTTGCTGTACCTGTCGAGTCGTCACTTGAAGAACTTGCTAATGCTGTTAGGATTACCCTCGAACCAGGCTACTATAATCTTATCGGGACAAGTATTGGGTCGAAACAAACGAATGACGGATATAAATGTGCAAAGATTGACGCATGCGTAGGACAAATTTTTTATGTTCACGGTGTCGGTTCTTCTAGTGCGAGACTTTGGGCAACCTTTGATGAAGACGGCGCGATTGTCCGTAGGGCTGACGCAAACGTGGACGCGGTTACTAACCCATTCGAACTTACTATTGAAGATGGAGAAGTGGGCGTAGCTTTCAATACTCTGGTCTCGTCGCATCCAGCAAATATGTACAAAAGATACTTTGCGATAAAAAAGCTTGCAGACAATATGCAGGTCCTTGTAAAAGAAGATAAGGCTATTAAAAAAGCAGGCGAGGATACTGCGGAAATTGTCGCTGCAATCTCTGAACTTGTCATCTATGGAGAACACACAGCGGAGGCTCAAGCTTTTCAGCTTGGAAAGACGAACGCTACGCAGATACCAGGAATATCGTCTTCTACCAATAGGTGCGTAACAAGCAACCTCCTCGAAGCATTGCCTAATAGCGTTTGCCATTTTGACTGCGGTGCTGATTACGAATGGTGCGTGTATTCTACGTCTTCGCCAACTTCGGCACAAGACGTACAGGCGGGTTCCTTTACAGCTTCAGGGCTTGAAGTTCAAGTGAAAAATCGTTACTTCCGAGTGATGGTTAGAGCAAGCGCAAGCCATTCTGGCGGGCAGGGTTCCGATTTAAGTTCTTCCGACGCTACGGCTTTGTCCGCGTGTACGTTTGTTTACGAAAAATATGCTGAAAAATATGAAGCGAAGGCCCCGGAAAATTCCAGCTCCCGTCTTGACAAAATTGCGGCCAATGGTTGCAATAATCTTAGAGGTACATTCTATTATTATCACATGATGACTAGCGGAAATAAAGTTATTTTCCCCGCACAGTCTAAATATGATTTTGAAGCGGCAAGAAGACTCGGTTTCAAGTACATCGAGGCTAACATATTGACTGTTGCCGACGGCTACATAATGCATCACGGGCAGACTAGAAAGACTTTTGCGAACAACCATATTACAGACCTTAACGGTGATTACGCTAACGGCATAGACGTTTCTGGCATGACCGTCGCCTACATTCAAGCAAATTACCGCTATAAGTCTTCCGAGCCTAGAATGAGGATTCCGCCGACTGAATTCCTTGATGGTTTGCAAGACATGAAACTATCTGGGCTTCGTCCGATGATTTCGTTCAATGCTCCCGATGCGGCAGCTTTCCGTCCTTTAGTGAAAAAGATTTTTGCGGACGACTATATTGCTTACGACGGGTCGAAAGAGACTGACAACTGCATGATAATGATTGTTAGCAGATTGTCGTCAAAGGACGATATTGTGAACTTTGCCAAAGCGCAAGGGTTCCCTTATTTGCACTATCCAAATTCTGATATTATGCACGATTGGCTTAATTCGGTTGCTTCGGAGTATGCGGGGACCACAGTGTCCGACGCGAAGACCTATTTCAATACGCTTACCGAAGCACAGAAAAAAGAACTCATTGAAAGACAAATTGCTTTCTTCAGCGACATTGCTGACGCATTGCATAAAATCGGTTGTTATATCGGCTGGTCTTCGAACTACCAAGACGAAGAATTTAATCAGCTTCTTGTCTTGAGTGGTTGGGATTATTCGGGTAGCGGCTACGCCGTGAACGAATTTGAAGACGGGAATCTTGTAAATATAGACTCCGATTACGGGTGGTCAGAATTCATCCACAATGTTTCCGATGAAAACGAAGATGGGACTTTGACAATTTCGCCTAATACGACAATTTACCCAGCAGGAGATTTGGCTAACGTATTCCTTGGGAAAGTGCAAATGCACATTCGTTTCGAAGGAACTCTCAATTTCAAAGTTTCGGGAGGAGTGTCGGTTGACTTGACTAGCAACGGAAAACGTTTTATCCGAATTTCATCCGCTACTTATAAAACGATACCTAAAATTTGGGTGAAGGCGTTGACCGAAACTACTATTTACGACATTGATTTCAAGGCTTCGAGGTGCTAGGGTATGTGACCCATTTATGACAACCCACTGACGAAATTATTATGAAATCGACCGAGCACTCCAAATGGCGTGATTTCCTCCAGCCGCTAGTCACGGGGCTTGTGGCTTTCCTCGCGGCGGCTACACTCTACGTCCAGCGTTCCGACAACGACCGGACTGATTCACGGATTACCGCGATAGAGGTCCGAATGGATGCAGGCGACAAGCGCATGGATGCGAGCGACCGCCGCTCTGACAAGTTCGGCGCGGATATAGACAATTTTAAAATTTTGCTCGGTGATATCCGCTCGGACGTTTCGTTTATCCGTGGTAAACTTGAGAACATGAGGGGCGCAAAATGAATTTAATTATTTTATTTGTAATTATCGGCGGAATTATCCAGGAACTTTAAGGAGGTTTAAATATGCCGTATAACAGAGATAGGGTGCCGGACTCCCCAATGACACCCGGGATGCTACCACCGGCTACCGAACTACACGACTCAGACTTTGTCATACTTATCCAGCCGGTAAACGAACCCGGGCACAAGACGAGAACAACTACGCTCCCCCAGCTTGCCGGATATATTGCCGGTGGTGGTGTTTCCTCGATTACGTTCACGGGTGAAAACGGGTACACGGCGACCGCGAGCGGCGAGGGGTTCAACTACCACAAGGACGCCACAGTTGAAGACCAAGCGACCCGTGACTTTGGTATTGACGATGATGGAATCCACGCAACGGTGACCACAAGCAACTACACAAAGAAATTTGAAGTTTTGCCCGATGAAATAAAGTATTCCAAAACCGCTGGCGGCTTGACGAATAAAGTAGAAATTTTCGAGGATTACGTCTTAATTACGCACCAAGTAAAAAACGGCGCGACCGTGGAAACGCACACGAGCAGAATCGGCTGGGACTCCATGCGGGCGCCGGTCTTGAACGTGATGCAAGACGAAAACAACAACATCCCGATAAGTTGGGACGTTACGGAAGGCGAGCTGGTAATTTGGAGACGGGCCAATAACGGCAAGGTCGCGGTTCCAAAATTACACGTTTATGGTACTTTGGACGTAGAAAAGGACACGACCATAGATGCTGATGTGGTAGTTACTAAATCCGTAACAGTTGGCGGGAGTGCCGATTTTAACGGCAACTTTACAGTGGTTAAAAATTTGTTCTCTACAGATTACGCCAGTTTAAAAGGTGTTTCAAACGTGGAAATGAACATGAGTTCCACCGATGTAGTTATAAAATGTTCCACTTCGGAAAATCCGACATTGCCCAGCGATGCCCCGGTTGGTCGCCGAATGCTTGTAGTTAATGACACCGCCAGTTCGCAAACTATAACACTCGGAGCATCTACGTTTACATTAAACTCTTATACTGCAACGGAATTTATCCGTGTCACCTCTGACGAAAACACGGGTTGGTATCACATTGTCTAAAATGTTGAACAACTTGACATACTCCCACGGCTAAAGCCGTGGGCTTTCCGTTCAGCGTGAAATAAGAAAGTTTTAAATGCGTACAAAGTAGTTAAAATTTTTGTCGACTGGAGAGACGACAAAACCACCGGGATTGATTTCTCGGTGGTCTTTTTGTTTATAATGAAAATCTTAGGCTTTTATGAACATTGCCAAGCAAATGTCCGCTTTGTTAGTTATGCAATATGCCGCCCATTTAGGGTCTTTTATTTGTTCTTTTGCAAACTGTTCCGCTTCCTCGAAACTGTTTTTATACCAGCCTGATTTAGAACCATTTTCTTGAACACACCAAACACAAAAGCGTTCGGGAAAGTTGCGAAGTGGAAAAGCAGGGCGACCGTTAAGCATTTTTAAATCCTCCTTAAAAACCAAAATTCTTTGCTTCAATCATCAAGTTCAAAAAATGACCTATTGAACCAACATTAGCCCAGTTAATTTTTTCGGGATTGTAGTTTTCCAAATCGGCGGTCAAATCTTTAAGGATTTGAAGTGCTTTTTTCTTGTTTTCTTCAAATTTCTTTTGTGCTTCGTTTTTCATTTTTAAGCCTCATTGTTGATTGTTTACGATGTAAATATAGCATAATTCTGCCATAAAGGACCAGGTTTGGTCAAAAATAATTGTTATTTTTTTCTTACAATTATTCATTCAAAAAATATGCTCATAAATGCGTTTTAACGGCGTTTTTTCTGCTTCAGGTGATAAATTGCACATCAAACAAAAAGCAACGCCGTGAAGCACTGCTTATGTGCAAATAATCGCTATTTTATTTCTTTTTCGATGCTCGAATAGGAACCGCCAAATCGGAAACAACTTTGGTCAAAGAATCGAGAAATTCTTTGCTGCACGATTTCGGCAAAATTCCTAAATCCTTGATTCTCAAAAGTCGGTCAGCGAATTTTTTTCCATAACGCGATAGTTCGAGCAGATAATGAGTTTTCAGTCGATACCGCCTACTTGCTACCTGAATGGAAGTTCCTTCGACCTTTTCACCTTTGAGAATTAGTTTGTCTTGCTCGGGTGTCCATTCAATGCTTTTTCCTCGTCTCGCCATTTCAATTCTCCTTTATTAAGAAAATGCTTCGATGGTCGCGAGCGTCAAAACATGCCAACCATAGTCGATATTATTGGCATCAAAATGACGGTCGAAATTCTGAAGCACGGACGCTGCCATTTTTGACTTCGGATTCCCTTCGATGTTTGCACCATCCTTTCCAAGCAAAATACCATTTGCCCATGCCATAACCATTTTTCCGAGGCTCATGGAATCTTCTTTTCCTTCAGTCTTCATTTTTTTAATGCAAGCGAGCGCTTTGGACAAACTCGGTTCCTGACCCCGACCAAAACCGCCCATCAATGCCAAACAGAATTCTTTTGCGTCTTCACTTTCAACTTCGGCACAAACACGATTGGAAAGAATTTTAATTTGTTCTTCTTCGTTTGCCACACCGCTAACATCTTCGAGTGCTACGAGCATCGAGCGCGGGCTTCCTTCGCCAACTTCGATTATCTTGTTAAAGACCGCGTCCGAAATATCAATGTTTTCTTTGCGGGCAACTTCGTCCACCAACCTCATCGAGTCGGATTTGGACAAAGGTTCAACTTTCCATTGAGTCAATCGCGTGGTCAATGCGGAAACCTTTTCGCCCTTGTCGCCCTTGAAGAACTTGTCCGGATTGGTTGTGCAGAAGAAAATATAATTAAAGTCGCCACCGTCTTCGCAGGGCTTGAGCAATGCGGATTTTGCTGCCATCGAAAGATTTTGGCATTCGTCAAGGATGAAGACATTAAATTTCGAGGTGAGCGGAAAATTCTTCATCGCTTCCTCAATTTCTCGGACATCGTCCACGCCGTTCTTTGTCGAGCAATTTACTTCATCTATGTCCGTGTCTTCAACTCCCAAAAATTCTTTGCTCACCGCTCGGGCCAAAGTAGTTTTTCCGCAACCACTGGCACCATAAAGCAAAATGGCATGGTTGTGGTCAGGCTTTGCGAAATGAGCCTTAATTTGTTCGATTAGTGCGGTATTGCCTTTCATTTCCGCGAGTGATTGAGGACGATGTTTCTTGTAAAGCGACATTTTTTATTTTTCCTTTTTATTGTTTGTTTTATTATAGCAAAATGTGGCAGATTTCAAACATACAGTCACCACAACCAAATTCCGCCTACAAGCAAAATAAACAGAACATCGAGGACGGTGGCGAGCAACACGGCAAACGAGCGGTCGGAATACGCTATGAAACTTGTGGAATTATCGCGAGTCCATGCCCAAATTTGCGTAACCAAAACAAACGCAATAATGGCGATTAAAGGCCAAGATAAAGTAATGGTCATTTTGGAATTCTCCTTTTCAAAACATTTTTAATAAAGTTCCATCTTTCTCGTAATGTATATGCTTGCATTGAACTAACTTGGTCACGGTCGCACAATTCGCCTTCTTTATCCCAAATTTGTCTCATGGCATCGGCAAAAGCGACCCTTAATTTTCTCAACGCCAAATCCTTTTCTTCGCATTTCTTATAAAGTGCGGAAAGTTTTTCCCGAAGCGTTTTCCGCCTTGAGTGATAGATGTTGCTCAAAGTGTTCCATTTCTTTCGTTCTTCAAAAATTTGGTTTTCCAAACGATTGACAAGCGCGATAGCATCGGATTCTAAACAAGCATTCGTATCCATCCAACATTCTTTTTCATAATCGTAAAAACGAACTTTAGTCAATTTTATTTTGGAATACATTTTATACCCTCACTACCAAGAAACATCTATTAGTTTATAACCAATAAAGAAACTACATTCATGGTCACGAATGTTTGAAATTTTGAAACCTTTGGATATCAATTCTTTTAGTGTTTTTGCATATATCTTAATTTCCCTATCTAATCCTTTATAGGGTTTTCTAATTTGTATGGTTACAGAATTTCCGCCTTGTTTCCTTCTACTAATTATTGCATTCTCAATGCTTTTTAATTGATTTTCCAAAAGATTTTCAAAAAATTCATCCGCGTTTGATGGCATTTGTCTAACTTCTTTTGCACTTATCATTTTCCCCGCTCCTTCTTTTCAGCGCATTTTTGGCAAAGGTTTTCGATGTATTTTTTTCCGTTAATATAAGCATACGGTTCGAGACCGTGAGTCATTCGGACGGCGATAACTCCACCGCACTTTCTACATTTAGCATCAAAAACAAATTACCGCCATGTGACTGCTCCTTTGTAGCGTTTAAGAAAACCGTGTTTCTTATAATAATTGAACCTTCGGCGAGCAAGTTTATTTTCTTCGACATCGGGTTTCTTTGGCCTAAAAACATGAAATTCAGCAATTAGGATAAACCTAATCCAACCGCTCATGCTAAAGATTTCACCGCTTGCGGGTGCTAAATAAAGTTGTCGCTTTTTCATATTATAGCCTATTTCGCTTCGATTTGTTTTGTTTCTTGTTTCAAATGATTTTGAGGAAAGACCAAATCTTCCAAATCTTTAGCGGCACGCATGACATCCGACCAATTAAAACCGGGATTTGCATTTTGGGATTCTTCATCACTAACTTGTCTTAATAAGTTTGCTTTATCCAAAAACGCATAACGAAAACCTCGTTCCGCTTGTTTCCTTTGCTCGTCCAATTTTTCGGTAAAAGATTTGAACTCACGCCTGAACATTTTCAGTAAATTTTTGACAAACGGTTCCGCTTTAGAAAATTCATCATCGGTCAATTTAATACAGATAGAAAATTTCTTTTCGCTGGTCGTTTTTCGTTTCAATTCATACCAACCCAGTTCATACGGAGATTTCTCGGCATCGGGAAAAGTAACAATAAAGTAATTTGCTACAATTCCTTGTTCCAACCAAGTTAATTTTTGAAACCATCGAGAAACTCGTTTTTCAGCAATTTCTTCAAGCGTGAGACCAAAACGAGCGAGCAGGCGGTCACGGAGTCGGATGGCGTTTTCACGCTCGGGGTCATTAGGGTTGCTTGTTTCAATTCGGTATTGCAAATCTTTCAAAACTTTTTTCGCGTCCATTTTATTTTTCCTTTAGCAATCGAATGCTAGTTTAGTTACATAAACCCAAAAATCTATTTCATCTCTTAAACGCATTGCTCGACCCATTTTGAAAACACCTTTTACATAAAATCTTTTCTTTCCTCGGCGAATTTGGGATTTTGGTATTCTAAACACAAATTCTTTTTTCTTATAGCGAAGAAAAATTCTTACAAAATGTTTGGCAGGCTCATTTCTTAAAATGCTCATGCCGTGAATTGCCAAACGCTTTTCGGAGCAGTAACAAGTTTTAGACCATTCGCCGCCCCAAATTTTTTCAAAATCTAAAATCTTCTTCATTTCGATGCTCCTTAATAGTGATTGGTTACTTTGTATTCTCGACCATGCAAATGAGCACTCCAAACAAATTCGCAAGTATCGCAGAAACTGGAAAAACAAAATTCGACAGAATCGGAAACGCCAGTCCAAAATTTGGCCTTCGGGTCGATGTTGTATTCTTTTTGAACATTCATTTTTCTTACCTCACTTAACGAGACATTTGTTCGTAAACTTCCCATGTTTCATAACGAAGGCCATCACCGTCCCACATAGGACCGCAATAACCCGGGAGTTCCGGTTGGTTGTCAAGTTCGGCACGATGAACACAAGCGCCACGGTTGCGGAGTTCACTCAAATCTTCGCTTTTGCCGTTGGAAAACTTCCACAAGTCTTCAACATTGCAAGTTCCCGCGAGTTTTCCGCCATAAATTCTAGCAATCATTTTAAGCCTCATTGTTAATTGTTTACGATGTAAATATAGCATAATTCTGCCATAAAGGACCGGGTTTGGTCAAAAATAATTGTTATTTTTTTCTTACAATTATTAACGATTGAAAAACGCATTTTTAGGCGTTTTGAGCGTGTTTTTGCTGAAATGACATATTTATATAGAAAACAATAAGCAACGCCGTGAAGCGCTGCTTATGTGCAAATAATCGCTATTTATTACATCGTGCTTAAAGGCGTTTCCCACGGGAAAATAATCCAAGCGCCTCCTAACTTTGTTCGCGAATCTTTGACCGCGTAAAAATCGGGCTTCACTTTTGAGCGTGGTTTATACCAAATTACCGCGATTTTGTAACCCTTTTCTTTGTAATGCTCAAGCGAAATTCCCGTGTCTGCAATATCGTCCACAACCACGCAATTTTCACAAGGAGCGAGGAGCAACGGAACATTTAACTTGTGAGAAAGTATTACCGCCGGAACCAATCCACCGCGAGGAAGTCCGAACACGCCAGTAATAATCTTTCCTTCGTTTTTCGACTTGATGTCTTCAGCGAGTTTTTCCACATGGTCATTTAGTTCGTTCCAACTGATGTTTTTATATTTCATTTTGTTTTTCCTTTAGTCGAAGTTGTCAAATGTTTTTTGGAATCCTACCGCTGCCGCTGCTTCGTCTTCGCTTGCTTCCCATTTTGCAATTACGAGTTGGCGGAGTCGTTTTCTCGCTTCGATGTCTCGACCGCAAAGGTCGCGGAGTTCATCGCGAGTCATTTTCTTACCAAAGCGTTTATCGTATTCTTCGGGACAAGCGGGAGCAATTCCTTTATCCGGAATGCCTTCCTTTGCCCATTGTTCAACGATGTCCAAGTTTACTGCTCGGCGACCCATTACTTGGAAAGCAAATTCCTTATATTCCGCCATTTTGTTTGTTTCTTCCAACCAAACGCGAACGGTGTCCAAAGTAGGAATTTCGCCACCCCAACAAACTTCAGTTGTTTTTAACTTTCCATCATCGCCACGCAAGTCGTAAAGAAAATCTATGTTGGTCCCAACATTGTCAATTCCGCGAGTGAAGAAAACACTGTAATAAATTTCACGACCGGGTCTTTCCGTTCTCGCTTTGTTTTTCGTTCGAGCGCGAACAACTGAACCAATCCATTTTCCGGCGACTTCGATTTTGTAAACGACCGCCAAATCCAAAATAGTATGGCAATAGTATTTCAATGCCATGCCGCCGCTAACCGTCTTTTGTCCAGGAATGATGCTTCCAATCTTGGCGCGATATTGAGAAGTCAAAATGAGCAAACAATTCTTTTGTTCCAAATCCTCGACATGGTCGGCGAAAAATTGAGAAAGAAATTTCTGTTTGCCCATGTTGTAAGAACCTTTGTTTACAACATCTTTTCCTTGAACCATTTTGCTCAAGCGTTCTTGTTGTGCTTCTTCGGCATTGGCGTCACTTATTGAGTCAAGAGAATCCTGTGCATAAATCGCATATTCTCCGGGCTTCAATCCCGAAAGGAACAAAGTCAAATGAGCGTCCATTTCTTGAACGGTTGTGGAATGATGGAATTTTATGCTTACGGGCTTCATCTTGCCCTTATCGTCTTTGGCAAAACCTTCAATGGTTTTTCCTTCGCTCGACATTTCAAAACCATACAACTTTTTACAGTCGAATTTATTTCCGTTTTCGCCATCACTGTCCAACCATTTGAAATTCTCACGGTCGCGATAATGGTTGGCGGCAATCATTTCATTTATAACAAATGACTTTCCGCTTCCGCTATCGCCCCAAATTCCTAAAATGGTTCCTGCTTGAATTCCGAAAGTGTTTTTCTTTCCGCCCAAAAGAATATCCAAAAGGTCGCAACCTGTCCGAATATATTTCTTTGGAACTTGTTCGTCTTTTTTGGCAGTCATCGCCTCTTCCAATTTTTTATCTTTCATGTTTTACCTCAATAAAAAGAAAACCACTTGACTTGTGGTTATGTTGGCTACGCTAATAGGCCTTGCAGGGTCGCAACTCCATCCAACATAAGAAGTCAAGTGGTGAATTATTTTTTAACCGTTCCTTCGAGCGTTGCGGCATGCTTCGTAAGCGTTGCAATTACAACACTTTCGACTGGATTCAAAATCCATGCCGAAGCGAAGACCCGCGGGGCAACCGGAATTGTTAGGTTGTGCGGATTCACTCGGGAAAGAACGAGCAGGAACAGAATTTACCGGAGTATTGGTAAAACCAGCGGGTGCCTGTTGGAAACCGTTACTTTGTGCCTGGAAACCATTGTTCTGCGGTTCGCGAGGAGCAAAGTTTTGAGCGGGAGCCTGTTGGAAACCATTATTCGGTTGTCCATAATGAGTGGCGCCTGTCTGCTGGAAACCATTGTTCTGCGGAAGCGATTGTTCACAAGCACGCTCAAATTCAGCCTGCTTCTGTTCTTCGGTGTAATGTTCGGAAGAATTTGTTTGTGTCTGTGCTTGAGCATTCGAGGAACTGAAGTCGTCCGGTTCGCCGCCGTTCATTACTCGTTCCATTTCTTCGTATGTTCCGAAGTTCAAAAGTTCATTCCACGGCAAGCAACGGTCATAAAGCGAATCCGCGGGAAGTTCGCGGCGTTGGAAGAAATTCACTGCGGACGCGGAATAAAATTCGTTTCCGTTGAAAGTATCCTTTGCCGTGTTCACCTTGACGATACAACCGTCCGTGTTAGGACTTGCGAAAGGAACCGGAATTGAACCGTTGCCCATTGCCGTTGCTTGCGCCATCAAGCGTTGAGGGAAAGCAGCGTCTCCTTTTTGGCGTGCGGCACATTCATGGACGAGAATTTTGTTTGTTCCTTCAGGATTGAAGTAATAAAGCATTCGTTCCTTTGGAATAAACGGTTTAATTCGTTCCCAATTTTCTCCGCCTTTGCTGCCATCGTCAAGTTGGTCCTTACGGTCGCAACACGGACAAGGTTTTCCAATGATGTGCAAACACGGATATTTGTGAGGATGCTTGGGGTCTGCAAGGTTCGGGAGTTCGTGAACGGGAACCGCCTTGTAAAACTTGTATCCCGTGGAATCGGGGTCGTTTGCGTTGTTCTTTGCAAGCAGGATGTTAAAGCGTTCTTCATTCGCCGTCCACTTGTGATATTCCATTCCATTCGGAACTTTGTAATAAGGACGGGATGTGGAAGAATTTTCGCGTGCTTCGCCCTTTGCGACTTCGGCGGCATGAGAAAATTGGTTGCCAAGGTTAAGATTATTTCTATTAAAACCCATGTGAAAAACTCCTTTCTATGTGGTCTAATTTGTCTAGGTTATAAATGCACCCGATATTTTCGAGTGCATTTAATTATAGCAAATGAGGTGAGAAATTTATTTGCTCATACTCGCTTGCGTTGCTTTTTCGACTGCGGCACATTGAGCGGCAAATTTTGTTTCAGGGTCGCAATCTCCCGAAATCAAATTTGCTTTAGTCGTAACAATTCGGACTTCATTGTCGATGGAATCGCGCTTGTGAGTCATCGCCGTAACCGCTGCCTTAAGTTGTCCCAAATACTCTTCAGCATCAAGAATTTGGTCCTTAAGCAACTTAATTTCCGGTTCAACGATAAGGGCACAATCAACTTGGTCCTGGGTCATCTTGACCTTTGCGGCATCGGCATTTGCTCGAATTTGAATTTTAAGTTGTGCGGACTTATATTCGAGTTCATTTCTCAAACGGTCGACTTTGTTTTGCTGCTTTGCACATTCGGTGGCATACAAATCATACCAAGATGCTTGCATGAGAACCGCTTGTTCCAAATGGTTTCGGTCGAGCGCGAGGTGTTCAGGTCGAACTTCAATCATTGAATTTTCCTTTGTTTAGGTTCGGTCAAGAAGCGTCTTAATGCGATTGGTGAGAAGGTTCTTCTGTTCGTTAAGCATGGTAATGTTCTGCTTGATGAACATAATTTCCGCTTCGTCCTTGCGTTCTTCCGCTTCCTTGAGTTCGGAATTCTTTGCGTTAATCAAATCCCAAATCTTGTCGCGTTCCATTGCCGCATGGACAATCTTTTCGCTTTCGGTAAGTTCACACTTCTTGTTTTCGCCAAAAATGCGGTCAAGAATGTTATTGCTCTTTTCAGACATATTTTTTTTCCTTTTGTTGAGTGTTAATTTGTTAACCGAGCGTTTTGGAGTCGAACCAAATATAGCTTAATGATTTATCGCGACCATCATTCCGCACAAAGACGATTCTTCGTAGGCTTTTCCGATTAGCTTTATCCGCTCGTTTTTATATTATAGCGAATTGTGTTAAGATTCTAAATTTCCATGAGTTCCAAAATGAGAATCGAAATTTAATGACTCGGGCGGGATATCATCATAGATGCTTTTATTGGATTGTTGTTTTTCCAATTTCTTTCTTTGTTTGTATTCCCTTTTCTTCTGTTTAAAAAGTTCATAGCGAACCGGGTCCGCTTTTAATCTTTCCATGAATGCCCTTTGCTTTTCGACTCGATGGTTTCGCCATTCGGGGTCGTCTTTATGAGCATCATAATTTCTTTTTCGTTTTGCTTTTACTTTATCGGGATTTCTATGAGCCCAATCCCGTTGTAATTCCCTACATTTTTCGGGATGTTCTTCACGCCATTTCTTTTGTCGGTCGTGTTCTTTCTGCTTGAACTCCTGAATTTCTTCAGGCGTTTTTCCTTTGGTCTTTTGATTCTTGTTTTCTTTGACCAAAGGAAAAATAGGACCTTCCGCTATTCTTTGTCGAAGTTTTTTCCAATCAATTTCATTTTCTTTCATGTTTAATTATAGCAGAACATGAACATAATTTTTAATGATTGGAAATGAAATTGAAAATTTTCGTCCAAAGTCTTTTCTTATAAGGACCTGAAAAAATATGAATGGTCGAAACTTCACGAATTATTTCTTTCCGTTCGGAATCCAAATCACATTTTTCCAAAAACTTGTCCAAACAACAATTCAAGTGGTCTATATATTCATCATCTTGAGAAATGAGGAATAGAAAATCTTGTTAAACTTCATTTGTTACGAAATCGAGCGAGTCAAAAACAAATTGCTTTTGTGACTGGTCGCCCGAAAAAACATATTCCAAAATTTTTCCTTGATGATAAGGTAATTTTGTTTCCGCGAGAAATTTTGGTAAATCATTCTTTTTGAAGTTCATTTAAAATTTTCTCCGCGTTCTTGTTTCGTTCCTGAATAATTTCGGATTCTACTTGTTCCATCATTCTAAAAATAACTGCACCGCATTGACTCAATTCTTGTAAGCAATGAACTTTGTTACCTTGTTGGTAAGCGCTCATTGCTTCGGCGACTTCTTCAAGCAAAATCGTGTCCGCATAATACGGAGAATGTGAGTTCATTATTTTATAAATTTTTTCTTTTTCCTCCCAATTAAAAGAAGGGTCAAGAAATTTTGTGCAAAATTCGGGATGCTTCATTTCCGCGTGAAGCAATTCAGAAGTTACTTTGTAGGAAAATTTATTTAATAGTGATTCCCTCATTTTAATTTCCTTTGATGAAAGATGCTATAAAAAGTATGATGGCGCCCACCCAAGCAATCGCCGTGCAAAAACCAAGAACGAGAATGGAGATAGCGATAAACCACAACCACAAATCAATTAGTTTATCTATAATCGTGGAATAACCTGTTATCTTTCGGGTAGATTTATTATTGTAGAAACAGTGCGGACAAATTTCGTATAACCTGCCATTATACATGCCAGTCCAAATTTTTAACGATTTCTTTCCGCAAAAACTACAAGTGTGAAGCGTTCCATCTTCGGTAAAATTTTTGTCACTCATAATTTTTCCCTTCTTGCCCATTCAGCAATTAAAAGTGCGTCCGCGTCTTTATGCTTACGAATAATTTTTTCTGTTGGTCCTCCCGGATAAAGTCTACAACCAATATCCATGCTTGCTTTCTTCAATTCTTTTCCTTCGCAACCTTGAGGAAGCAAAACCTTTTGCCATTGACGAGAATCTATATAAATTCTCGGAAAACCAAGTTGTTCGATTGCTATAAGCGTTGCTTCGAGCGAACGAGCAGCGGAAACCGATGCTTGAAAACGCATTGGGTTAATCATCGGTCTTTCAATCACGACCAAAACCTCATTCGGTTCAGCGGCGCCTTGAATGTCTTTTAATAAATCGAGTAGCCTTGGATAATCAATTCGATTTATATTTTTCTTTGCTTTGGTATAACTTTGTTCTTCCTTCACGGGAGTTTCTTCAATTCCCGGACAAAGGTTTTCACCGACCCAACCAACTGTTCCAGTTACGCCGTTGTCGATACCAATATAAATTTTATGTGCCATTTTATTCCTCGCTTGTTAAATAAACTCGTCTATGCGTTTTACATTCCGGGCACCAACCAATCGTCCATTTCCTACAACGATGTTCCGCCGGAAAATGTTTGTGGCAAACACCGCACCTAAAAATTTTTATGCTCATTCCTTTTTGACTCCCGGAAGAATTTGTGCGAAAACTTCCTTAAAACAGTTTTCGCACAAATCGTATCTTGTTCCAAATCCTTTAGACTTATCGTAGATTACATCTTTGACCATGATTTTTCTTCTTGGGCTCGGTTTTTTGCAAATATCGCATACAATCATTTTTAACTCCTTTTTGTTTATTATAGCGAAATCAAATCTTAAATCCTCGGCGTGCAGCAATGACCGAAATCAAATCCAAATCCTTCGCTTCCTTTCCGTCAAGAACAGACGCGAGAACTTTTTTCTTTTCGTCCAATGCTTCTGCCATGTCTTCGTCTATCGTTCCTTTAGCAATAAGGTAATAGACGGAAACTGGTTTACTTTGTCCTCCACGATGTAAACGGTCTTCTGCTTGTTCCATGTCCGTGCTTGTGTTTGCAAATTCGGCAAAAGCAACATTACAACAAACATTTTGAAAACCGTCCACGCCTGTTCCACCACTTTGTATGTTGCAGACCATGACTTTGCATTCCGGGTCATTGATGAATTTCTCTTTTTGTGCTTCGCGTTCGGCGAGCGAGACACCACCATAAATTTTAGCAGGGTGGTATTCTTTTAATTCCGAATAAATTCTATCCACTACATCTCGATGCCATGCGAAAAGCAAAAGTTTTTCATCGCTTTCCAAAAAACATTTTACCCAAGTTAATAATGATTTTTCTTTTACCGCGTATGCAGTGCGAGTCAAATTAGCAAGTCTTTCGCGTGCCGCCATTCCTTGCAAATCTGAAATAGTTGCTTCTTCGGTATTGTATTCCGCGAGTTGTTCGGCGTCTGCTTCTAACGGAACAACATCAATAGTTTTAGGCGGCAAATCTTTCATTACTTCGTCCTTTGTTCGCCTCAACATGACCGAAACCAATTTGGCATGTAATTCTTTCGTGTTCCTTGCTCCTTCAAATTGCAGGCCCCAACCAGTGTCTCGGGCGTTTGTATATCGCCACAAATAAGATTTGTAATTCGGGAACATTGTCGGTTCAACGCAAGACATCATAGTCCAAAATTGTGCAGGCCGAGAGCGTGCAGGCGTTCCGCTCATTACTATACATTCAGGAATTACGGCGGACAAATGACGAAACGCCAAAGCCCTTTTAGATTCGGGATTTCCGATTGCTTGCGCTTCATCGCCAATCAAACATTCAAAACCAGTCGCTGCCAACTCGTCTTGCCAATAGGTTAAAATATCCCAATTTATTATATAGGAGCATGATTTGTCCAACTTCCTCGTTCTCGTTCCATACAAAATTTGGACGCGGAAATCACAACCCGGAACTTTAGACAACCAACGCCTAAATTCTTTTTCCCATTGTAATTTGGTCGGAGCATTTACGACTATCAATGCCGGAAAACTTCGGTTGTAACAAATCCAAGCAAGCGACTGTAATGTTTTTCCCGTTCCCATACCATCGCCAAGCGCTACGCGACCATTACGCATAGCGGCAAATTTTAAGAAATCGATTTGATAATTTCTTAAACCCGGAATTATATTCCTGGTTGGGTCCAAAGTAAAATTCGCTATCAATTCTTTTTGAGTTTCGACTGGGTCCTTTTCAGGAATTTCTTCAGGTTTCAAAGCGAAGTCAATATATTTTTTAGGAATTGGAATTCTACCAATCATTGCCACTTTTACTTCGTCCGTTTTGTTTTCGGATTCATTCTTGACAGAATTTTTCTTTGTTGCACGCCAACCGCTTTCTTGAAGTGTTTCAAGATTTTCGGGTGTATTTGGAATATACCATTTTTTAGTTTCGTTATCAAAAACACGGCGCGGAATTGCTCGAACAAGTGAAAGCATTCTAGCCCATGCCGTTCTGTCTTTACTGAACCAAGAAAGTTCAATAACGCCATCTTCCAAAATCGAATAACTCCCGAAGCATTTCGGTATTCTTAAATTCATCATAAAGTAACCCCATGAACCTTGTAAAACCAATCTTTCAAAACCGACCATTTATTCGACCACGGGCCAATAAATGAAGGACCAACGCATTTAGTTTCCAAATTGCATTGCTTTATTCTTTCGATGAACTGAACAAAGGAAGAAAGTTGGTAATTGTTTTCGCTGCTTTTTGAAATTAAATTTTCTCGATTCTCGCCCAACCATCTTTTCAAATCACAAACGCCTTTATAGAAATTGACCATCGTATTGAAATCTTTTTGAAACCAAACATCTTGCAAAATTTCGTCAAGTTGTTGGCAAACTTTGTTCCCGAGCGAATTTCTCAACATTTTGGGAGTTACGCAGTCGCCGCAAGCAATTTCCAAAAACGGTGACCAAAAATTTTTTGACTTCATCGGGCATGCCAAGAAATCCGAAAGAGAAGATTTCTTCATTTTCCCATTTCTTTTAGTAGGCCACCAATACCCCGAACTTTTACGCTCGACAACATAATCCAAAACATCGTTCAATCTTGAGACCAAAGTTTCCCAATTAAATTTCAAATCCTCGACCGGAAAATTTTTGGAAACGCGATTAAACCAATTTCTATCCCATGTGTAAGAATAAAGAAATTCGCCATTTACAATTTGACGAATTTTTAGAAATGTGTTTTCTAATGACTTTGTGTTCGGTCGAGTGATTGACAGAACGGAAGAATGGTTTTTCATTATTCCCATGACTGTTTCCGTTTGTTCGCAGTCATCGGGAATGTAGGAAACACTAAACAAATCGTCCGCGTTTTCAACGGCGTTTGAGCGTGTTTTTACTGAAGTCGCTGTCTTTATCGTTCGCGTTTCTTTTTCGCATTTACACGCCGTTTGTGAGCGATTAAATGCGGGTTTTATATCATTCGGAAGTTCATAACTCATAAAATTTCCTTTTGATATATTATAGCGAATTTTGACCGCGTTTTAAATCGCTCCTTTGTTTTTCGATTTTGTCAAAACAAATTTTTTCAAATTCTTCCAAATAATTCGTTACATAATCCACTTCCACATCCGCAGGCGGAAGCGAACCGCGAAATTGAGCATTTAACCATTTTGTGCTTGGGTTCCAACCGCGTGATGCCATTTCACGAATGACCGCAGAATGATACCAAACTAAACACCACCAGGACAAATTATAATACCAGGTTTTGGGTGTAGGTTTTCCCCACGGTTTTTGCCTAATTCGGCAAAGGCTCATGTGAAGCGTGAGCAAATTTTTTTTCGGCAATTCTTGCAGAAGTTGAGGATGCCAAAATCTCATTGTTAATTTCTCCTTTTTGAAATTGACCGCGACAAATCAAAACGCTCTCGCATTACGATACTTGAAGAGGATAAGGTAGGTTTTTTGAAATTTGAATTTTCAGGTTTGGGACAAATCAAAATTCTTTTTGTAGTATGTATTCTTTTACAAATTGACTTTTGATTTGTCCCATTTTTTGATTCTGTTACATTGAACAAGTCGCGATGGCGATAAACAAATTTTCTTTCACTTTCGGTCAATTTTTCGCCTGAAGAAATTTTCTCGCTTATCTTATCGACCAAAATCATGGTTTTGGAAAAACTTCCTTTTTCGCGTGCTTCACGGCGAATTTCCGACAGTTCGGATTTTGACCACGGTTTAATAATGCAGACACCGTCTTCATCGAAGTAATTTAGCAACAACTTCAAAATCGCTTTGGGTGCGGACTGTTTTAAATCGTTATCGACCGAAAGATATTTCCAAATAAATGCTTCCTGTTCTTTTCGAGTCGGTAATTCTCCGATTCCATTATCTATGATTTGTTGTGCAAGCGTTTTTCTTAATTTCCTATTCGACCAACCTTTTCGCTTGCTTCGGTAATCGAGACCCGGCAAATTCAAAACCAATTTTTCGGCGCCTGCTAAACCTGCTCGGTTTAGAGGTTTGTCGGTTGCTGATAAATGATTTTTTATGCAACCGAAAAAATCTTGAGCGAGCGAACCGATTTTGTGTCTTAATTCGGTCGACTTCAAATTTGAATAATGTTCCAATTCGTCTTCCACTCGAAGGCGAACCGCGTCTTTACCTGCTAATTTGTCGGTAACAAATTCGGCGAGCAATGTTTGCCAAACGCATGAGCGAACCAAAGGCATGAGCGCTAAATGACTGAACGGGTGAGGCGTTGGTTTACCATCGACTTTTCTAAACCAGTGTCGGAAATAGCATGTGTATTCGTCATGCTCGGTTCCTACGAGTTTGTGCCAAAGTTCAGTTGTGCAAGGTGCAGTTTCCACGCCATCACCATAACAGTGCCAAGAATCACAATTTAAGATTTTTTGAAATCGTTGAAATCTTGTTTGGGATTTTTCAAATGCTTCAAACCAAAGTTCTTCGGAAACGCATGATGTTAAGCGAGACTTCATTATAAAGTCTCCTTTGATGTAAATAAATTTTGTTTATGGAACAAAATAACCTCCGGTCAGTATAGCCAAACGGCAGGCCTGCTATACCGACCGAAGGCGTAAGGTGTTAAGGTGTAAACGAAGCGGTTTGCTTCGCGCTATATATTATAGCAAAAAATTTTGTTAAAGGTTTGCTATAATATAAAAAATTCATTTTAATGGTAAACAATTATGCTTGAACGAATAGAAATAAAGAATTTCCAAAGTCATAAAGCGACCAGTTTTAATTTGAGCCCGATGGTCAATTCCATGCAAGGAAATTCCGATTGTGGTAAGTCCGCGGTTTTGCGTGCTTTGAATTGGTTAATCTTTAATCCCGCGGGCGATTACTTTATAAGTAATTGGGCAAAGAAAGGAAAGCGAATTTCCGCACCTTGCGAAGTGACTGTTTTTGTAAATGGTCATAAAGTAACGAGGAAGCGAGACGGTGACTTCAACGGTTATATTTTGGACGACCAAATTTTTGAGGCTACAAGAAATTCCGTTCCCGAACAGATTTTGAAAGTTTTGGGTTTGGGTGAAGTAAATATCCAAAAACAGTTGGATGCTCCTTTCTTGTTGTCCATGTCTCCCGGCGATGTTTCGCGGTATGTGAATAATTTGGTTAACTTGTCAAGAATTGACAAATGGACTACCGCCATAAATGGGAAAACAAGAAAACTTACTCAAGATGTGGACGAGAATGAAGCGCGAGTTGCTGAAGCACAGAAAATGGTGGATTCTTATTCATGGGTCCCGATGCTCGAAAAATTGAGTAAAGAAATTTCTGAACTTGATGCTCGAAAAATTTATCTTTCCGCTTGTGTTGAAGAAATTAGAAATACTTTGTCCGAGTATTCCGCAAAATTCGAAATTCTTTTGAGCATTCCCGATGTAGATAAAGCGTTGGAATTGTTGAACGAATTGCCCACTTTGGATTCAAAGGCGGACAAAATCAAAAATACTTTGACCATTCTTTCAAGTGATATTAACTACCACGAGAATCAAAGAAAAATCCTGAACGAATTGCCCGACATTGACAAAGTAGAAGATATTTTGACTGAAGCGATTGCTTTGGATTCAAAGGCGGACAAAATCAAAAATAAGTTGGTCGTTATTTCATGCGAAATTAACAAGTATTTGGAAATAAAGGTTCCTGAAGTTCCCGAAGAAATTTTCTCGCTCCTTGACAAACTTGAACGCTACAAGAATGTTCGTTTCAGAATGGAAAATTCTTTGTTGGAATTGAGAAATGATTTGAGCAATCATTTTAAGGCGGTAACTTGGGCCAAAGAAGCAGAAGACGAATTGAAACCTATTTTGGAACAACTTAATACTATGGTTTGTCCGATGTGCGGAAGAAGTGGCATTCATACACATGGCGAGGAGAATTAGAAATGCAAATTATGATTACTGCCGACTGGCATGTTCGCGGTGAAAAACCGATTTGTCGAACTGAAGAAAATTGGATTGAAAGTCAAAGAAAAACTATTTCCGAAATTCGAGAAATTTTTATTAAGAACAAGTGCGACCAAATTTGGATTCTTGGTGACTTGTTCGATGCTCCGCGCTGCTCGACTGAAGCGGTGAATATGTTAATTTCCGAACTTCAGAAATTTCCGAATGACTCGGTAAAAATTCTTTGTGGAAATCATGATTTGAAAGACCATAATTACGAGAATTTGGAATTATGTTCAATCGGAACTATTAAGAAACTTTATTCGGATATACCGGACAAAGTTCCCGGTTTTAATAAAGGACTGGATTATTATGTTTCAGCAAATCCTTTTGCTTTGGACGAAGAAGAAACAGACGCAGAAATAGTTTGCACCCATCAACTTACTTTTCCAAATGCTGAAGCGCGACCTATTGAAGATTGTGGTGTTCTCGCTCAAGACCTTTTGGACAAATGGCGAAACACTAATATAATTTTTACTGGTGACTATCATCATGGTTATATTTATAAAGAAGATTGGGACGATAGTTTTCCGCGATTTGTTGTAACTCCGGGTTGTATCAATATCCAAAAGGCGGACGAATTAGATTATAAACCGTTTGTTGTGATTTGGGATACTTGTGCCGTTGGCGATTCTCAATTTGAAAAATGTTATCTTGACCCGCAGTCGGAAAATTGCACCCGCGACCACATCGAAACACGCGAACAAAACGAAGCAATGCTTTCCGAAGTCGTGGAAACGATTAAAGGCGGGACTGAAATTACTTTGGATTTTGATTCCAACCTTGAAGTACAAGTCAAAAAAACAAATTCTGCTATAATTGATTGTTACGAAATAATGAGACAGGAATTACGCGGAGAAAAATAATGAATTATCTTGTATTGGATATTAGCACCTCGGCCCAAATTGGGATTGAAGACAGTCCTTATCTTTCGTGGGCTTGCAAGAAAGGTGCCAACACTCCCGAGGAAGCATTTGCAAAAGCGGGACTCCATGCGGAATATGGAATGATTTGTGGAATGTCCGCATATTGGGTAAGTTTTTTCAATGATGAAAATGGCGAGCAAAGATATAATGTTTCTCATGGGTTTACTTGTGCCGCGGTTGAACCAATCGAAGAAGAAATAATGTTGAACAAGTTAACCACGGAAATGGATAAACGAATTACCGGAATTAAAATAGTTGGTCAAAATACAAAGGATTTTATAATTCCGTTTTTGGCGAAGCGTTATCTTTCGCATGGATTAAAAATTCCTTCCCAAGTTTATGATGCCATTCACTCGGGAACCATTGATTTAATGCGTGAACTCGCTTGTGGTGGGGTTTCAGTTATGTCTTTGCGTTCGAGCGCTTGGTTGTTCGGGATAGATGACCCTCGGTCAAGTATGCGAGTTCCTCGTTTTTATGAACTTTGTTTGAATAAGCAAAAGGAAGAAATCAAAAGATTTACACAAACAAACGCCCAAGTCGCTTCTGAAGTTTTTGGAAATTGCGTTCTTGGAAATTTAATTCATTTATAAGGAGATTAAAAATGACACAGTTTGAAATACTTAAAAATCGTGCAAACGAACTCAAGACAAAGCGTGACCAAGCGTTGGGCGCCATTAAAAACATTGAAGATGGTTGGTTGCAGAAATACGGAACCCGCGATGTGAAGGAATTGCAATCCAAAATGAAAGAAATGGAAAAGGAGTTGAACGAAGTAAACGCCGATTATGATGCCAAACTTTCTGAAGCGGAAAAGATTTTGGAAGGAAAGTAAAAATGAATGCTTTTGAACTTTCAAACAAAGTTTCCGAGTTCAAAGGGAGACTTTGGACGGCACAAAAAAATTTGGAAACTGCAAATTCGGATTTGGAAAAATCAAAATCCGACCTTGAAGCAGCAAACGGATTAAAGGCGGTTATTCAGCAGGTGGCGAAGGAAACACAGGATAAGTTAAGGCTTCGCTTTGAAGCAATAGTCCAAGCATGTTTGGATGCCGTTTTTCCTGATACATACAAATTTATGATGGAATTTGTATCGCGCCGCGGTCAAGTAGAAGTGGATATGTGGTTAGACCATGATGGGACAAGAATGGACCCACTCGATAGTAATGGTGGTGGCGTTGTCGATGTAATGTCTATTTCTTTGCGTTTGTGCTGCTTGACACTTTCGACAAATTCAAAACTCCTTTTGCTCGATGAACCTTTTGGTCATTTGAGAGGTGAAGCACGCGAACGACTCGGCGAACTTCTTTCCATCATTTCGGAAAAATTGAATGTTCAAATTTTCATGGTGGGCGATGTTGCCGGAAATGTTGTTCGTGGAAAAGAATTTCGTGTTTCAAAAATCGGTGATGTTTCAGTTGTAAAGGAGTCGGCGTAATGATTTCCGGTTGCTTTACTTTGCTTTATTTTATTGTCGGTATAATTCTTTGGGGTGGTTCGGTAGCAACATTTTTATTTGAGCAAGAAATTGTTTTAAAGGATTTATTTTGTTTGCTGCTCGGCGGTCAACTTATAAAATTCGGATATGCAATTTGTGAAAGCAGAGACATCGAAAATAAATATGAAGAGCTAATCAAAAAGATTAAAGACAAGTAATTCGCATAAATTAACCTCAACCAAAAAAACATGGAAAAAGAATTTCACTTATACGATATGCACTTGTTCCGTGATTCATTTCAGAATTACAAAGTGTATCAAATTCCTAAAGCGCAACTAATCATTGCCGATGTTCCTTACAATCTTGGCGTTAATGCTTATGGTTCTTCTCCATCGTGGTATGTGGGGGGGGGATAACAAGAATGGAGAAAGCGATAAAGCGGGAAAGAAATTTTTTAATTCTGAAAATGAATTTAGACCCGCCGAGTTCATGCACTTTTGTTCTAAAATGCTTGTAAAGGAGCCAAAAGAAAAAGGAAAATCCCCATGTATGATTTTGTTTTGTTCTTTCGAGCAACAATTTCAATTTATCGAATTGGCAAAGAAGTATGAACTTCCGAATTATATAAATCTTGTTTTCAGGAAAAATTTTTCCAGTCAAGTTTTAAAAGCTAATATGAAAGTTGTAGGTAATTGTGAATATGGTCTAATTTTTTATCGGGATAAACTCCCTAAATTCAACAATCACGGTCAAATGGTTTTTAATTGCATGGATTGGAAGCGCGATACAATTACACCCAGAGTCCATCCTACTCAAAAACCGTTATCTTTGCTGAAGGAACTAATTTCCCTTTTTACTGATGAAGGGGAAGTTGTAATAGACCCGACCGCGGGAAGTGGGACCACTTTGCTTGCTGCTCAAGAACTTGGTAGAAAATCCTATGGTTTTGAAATTGATAGAAATTTTTTCAATGATAGCAAGGACAAAGTTTTGAGTTGCTATCAACCGGATTTATACCAAATGGCGACCGACATTACAAAATTTAAAAATGTTGACTTATGGTAGATTACGAAGCAATACTAAATGAACTCGGAATAAAATTTTGGACGAGCGGAAAAAATAATGTTGAAGGATGTTTTACCGTAACTTGTCCATGTTGTCCCGAAGATGACCCCGACCCGAGTCGCCACGGAAATTTTGACCCTAAAACAGGAAAGTATTCTTGTTGGCGTTGTAAGGGCTCACATCCTTCGGTTGTTCTTTCAAGATTGGGAAGAATTTCAGTTTCTGCCGCTGCCGAACTTATACAGAAAAACACGGTCGGTGGTTCGGAAATAAAGACAGATGAAGTAGTAAATTTTGCGGATAAAATAATTTTACCCGGTTCACAAAAACCATTGGATTTGCACCGCTCATATCTTGAAGGTCGCGGTTTCGATGTGGACGAACTTTGTTTTTATTATGGTCTTCATTTTACCGGAATGCTCGAAAAATGGGAAGGCGTGGATTGGGGTTATCGTGTAATAATTCCAATTTTTGACATGAGGAGAAATTTGGTTTCTTTTCAAGGTCGAGCGATTTTTAAAAAACAGGAACCACGTTATTTGTTCCCGCCAAAAGAAAAACAGGTTTGCGAAAGTAAAACGCTACTTTATGGTGCCGACCTTTGCAGACGAAGTAATTCCATTATAGTCGTGGAAGGCGTAATGGACGCTTGGAAATTGGGTCCCGGAGCAGTTTGCACTTTTGGTTCGAGTGTAACAAAGGAACAAATTTTGGAAATGTCTCGATGGAAGCGCGTTTTTATTGCGTTCGATAATGAACCCACCGCAAAAGAACACGCTCGCGATGTTGCAAAGGAATTAAGCAATCTTGGAAGCGAGGCGTATTTGGTAAACACTGACTTTGGTTTAACCGAAGAAGGAGAAGTTAGAGATATTGGCGATTTGTCGATAGATGAAGCAAAGAATTTCAAAAAAGAATTTTTTCACTGATTTTGCTATAATCAATAAACGAAACAACCTAAACAAAAAGGATTAAAAATGTTCCAATTAGAAAAAACAAAAATGGTTGATGCTATGCGTGCCGTTCTTCCCGGTGTAGATAAAGGAGCAAGTGGCATTGATGGCGCAAATCTTTTTCTTTTCAAGAATGACCGTCTTTTCACTTATAACTCGGTAACATCGGTGTCCGTTCCTTTCCCGCTCGGTGGAATGAAGTTCGGCGTAAATGCAACCAACTTCTTTGCTTTTGTGAGTAAGTTAAATGAACTCATGGTAAACATTGATTTTATCATGGATAAGGAAGACGCAACCAAGATTAAGTCGGTCAAGGTTTCGAGCGGAAAATCCAAGGCCAACTTTGTTCTTTCCGATACAACCGAAATCGAAAAGTATTTGGAAGGAATTGCTTTTACCGAAGGAAAACCCGCGCCGGAAAATTTCAATGAAGCATTTGCTTTGACCATTATTAAGAATAACATTCATGCCGAAATGAAAGGCGTGGTTACAACTAAAGTTGGAGACAAGACATTCCTTGCCGCAAGTGATAAGCGTAGAATTTCCGTTCACGAATTGGATAAGGAAATGGACGAGTTCAAGGTGGACGATGATGTGCTTGCCGATGCTTTGAAACTCGGTAAACCGAAGACTTACGCGATTGTGGGTCCGTGGTTGCATTTGGGTTTTGAAAATGATGTGACTTTCAGTTGTGTCCGACAGGATTTGTCCAAGTTCAACGCTCCCAAAATGCTCGCCGCTTTGGATAATTTGTGCAAGATTTCTCCGGTCGTTGAAGGAAAGTTGCCGAAGACTTTGGCAGAAGCAATCACTCGCGTTTCCGCACTCGCAGGCGCCGTGAACCAAAACACGGGTCTTACCGTTCGCTTGACTTTCTCGAAGGAAGGAATTACCGCGTATGCTGAAAAGAAAGACGGTAACGCGGAAGAATTGGTTCCTTGGGATACTGAAGTAAAATTTAATTGCGTGGACACTGTTCAGTCGTGGGTCTCGATTAGCATTTTGCTTGAAGCGGGTTCCAAAGTAACAGATTTCAAAGTCGTTTGCACAAACCCGGAAAAGAAGGTTTATGCGTTCTTGTTCATCGGCGAAAAATACAAGGCGTTGGTCGGCGGTATTTCGCTTGATAATAAGGAACAGACGAAAGAAAACGAAAAGGCTTAATTTGTTGCCATAGGACCAAGCGGGCTCGATTTATTCGGGCTCGCTTTTTAATGATAAAGGATTTTCCATGATTGACTCAAAAAGAAGAATTACATTTGACATTGAAACCTATCCGTCCGCGTTTATTGTTTGTGGTTTGATTGATGGCGAGACATGGCAAGAATATATAGTTTCGCCCACGGTCGAAGGTTTTCCCGATGTGGTAGATTGTTCGGTTATTCGCGGGTGGTTATCGTCTTTGAAGAATAACGGTTGGACGGTAACTTATAATGGAAAATCTTTTGACATTAGAGTTCTTTCATGGATAGCGAATTGTGGAAAGAAAACATTAACAACAAATGAAATTGCCGATGCTGCAAGTAAACTAATTTCCGACCTTAACGCAAAAACAGGAAATCCTAAAACTTCGCCATGTTGGAATGCAAAGTATTCCGATATTTCAAAAGTTCGTGAGCATCATTTTGATGTCTTGAAATGTTACACGGGAGAACATTCCTTAAAGTGGTGGGAGCAAGCACGCGGTTGGTCAATAAAAGAAAGTTCTGTTCCGTTCGACCAACCGACCATGACTTTTGATGAATTACAAGAAAGTCGTTTTTATTGTCGCCATGATGTAAAGTGCACTGATTTACTTTACATGGAAAAGGATTGCCAAGAATTGATTGAAGCCCGCCAATGGGTTATAGATAACGCTCCTTGCAAAATTTTTCCTGATGTTCCAAACGCCGAACTTGCCGAGACATTTTGCTATGGTGATGAAGAAACTACAAATGAAGTAGAAAAGGCTATTGATTTGGTCCCGTGGGATATTTTCGACATTCCAAAAGATTTCGGGTATCAAATGAGACAAATCGCTTCTCATGAAATTAGTTCTTTTGAATGGAATGGAATTACATACGGAGCAGGCGGCGCTCATTATGCTAAAAAGGGTTATCATAAAGGCGTTAAAATTTTTGATGTTGCAAGCCTTTATCCGCACATCATTAAATTCTACATCAAACTTAAAACGCCTGCCGCACTCAATCGTTATGTAAGTTGTATTGATAGGCGACTACAGAACAAAGCAAAGAAAGGAACTCCCGATTACTCGAAGGCGGCGGACAAAGGTTTGAAACTTGTCTTGAACACCGTTTCCGGAAAATTTGGTCAACCGGGAGCAAAAGCATACGCTCCCGAGCATCGTCTTGCTATGTGTTTGATTGGTCAAATTCTTGCTACCGAGGCCGCGGTCAAATCAATTCAAGGCGATTGGTCAAAATTGATTGAAATAAACACCGATTCTTTCGCAGTTATTGGCGATGCTGAAATAGAAAGGGCTCGCGCTTATTGTGATAGCATTCCGCATGGTTTCAAATTCGAGGAAGACAGTTTTATAGAATCGGTTTGGAAAGATGTAAATAACTACTTTGTTTACAAGAATGATTCTTCAATTACGCAGTTGAAGGAAGCCCACGGTGCAGTGGGAACGAATTTGGAAGTAAATAGGAGCGAAACAGTTGTGACCGAGTCGCTCGCGGTTAATTTGAGGAAAGACCAAAATGCCGAGGCCGAACTTTGTTTGCTTGATGGACAAGATTTGAAATTGACCGCCGAAAATTGTTTGGTAAAATGGTCAAAAGCGGCAAGCACCAAAAATGCAAACATTGATGGCGAACCGATGAAATTCAAATACTATTACTTTATGTGGGTGACTGAAGATTGTCCCGATGCTCACAGAATCCAGTTTAACGCGGATAAAGTAAAAGACGGAATTATTTCGGTTCGTCATGGCGTGGTCGGATTTGGGGGCGCTGAAGAATTTAAGAAATATGAAAAATATATTGACCGTGACCAATATCTTGAGGATTTGAAGCAGCAACTAAAAGTTTGGAATCGTTCGGATATGTTCACGCCTATAAATTCGCGAAACATTCCCGAAAACGCCCAAACATTTCACGAAATCAAGCAAGCGACTAATGGATTTTTCAATATGCCGGACGATTTGTTTTAATTCGCGATTATTTGCACATAAGCAGCGCTTCACGGCGTTGCTTTTTGTTTGATGTGCAATTTATCGCATTATATAAAAACACGCTCAAAACGCATTTATGAGCGTTTTTTAATTGTAACCATCATTTTACATAAAAATCCGCATTGACCCGGTGCTTTATGGCAGGAATATGCTATATTTACATCGTAAGCAATCAACAATGAGGCTTACCAAGAAAATTAAACAATCAACCATAAAGGTAATAAAATGAAGAATACGAAGAACAACACCAAGACTACTTCCATTGAAACCGTTTCCGAACGCAAGTGGAAACCCGAAGTAATTTCTGCCGCTCTTGAAAACGGCGCGAAGCCTGAAGGCATGAGCAATACTTATTGGTATCGTCTTCGCAAGAAGAACGGCATCGAAATCGTGAGAACTCGAAAGAATAAGGGCGAAAAGGAACCGAAGGAAGAAAAGCCCGAGAAGGTCGAAAAGACGGCAAAAGAAATCGAACTCGAAGCACGCCGCGCCAAGTATGCCGCGAAGAAAGACGAAATTAACGCCCGCCGCCGCGCCAATCGTGCCGCGAAGAAGGCAGCAGCAAAGAAGACAAAGTAATCGGGGGTTCTAATCATGGCAACAGAATACACAAAGGAAGAAATTCAAAAAGCGCTCGCCGAAAATAAGAAGCCGGAACGAATGAGTTCAACCTATTGGTCAAAACTCAAACGCGGTTTGGTTGGAAAATGTTATGGTGTCGAAGCAAACGAAAAGCCCGTGAAGACGGAAAAGAAAAAAGTTGAAACTTCGGAACCCGTTGAAATCGCTGAACCTTCGGTTGAGGAAGACGATTCTGAACAAACTACCACCGTTGTCGAAATGGATGGAACTGTAAGAATCATTAGCAGTTCGAGCGTTTAGATGAACGGCGACTAAAGCGAAGTCATTGGAAAAATAAAAATTTTAATGACTTCGCTTTTCTTTCAATAACGGAGAATTTTAATGCGGGACCATTGTAAAAATAGTTTGAGCGTTTACTATACTTGTCGCGATGCTATCGAGGATTTGAACGAAGCAATTTCCAAAGCACGCGAACGAAGAAACAAAGAAGAACCGCGCCGTCCGAGACGCTGGTCAATTTCTCGAAAATTTTAACCGGAGAAAAAAATGATTGAGGCAACAAACGAACTTTACAAGAAATGCGAAAGAACGGTAGAACAGGCGTGCCGTAAAGCGTGGTTGAAAAATCCAATAATCCAACTTGATGACTATAGAAGTTATGCTCATGAGGTTTTTATGGATGCCACTCTTTCTTTCGATGAATCCAAAGGAACCAAATTTAATTCTTGGTTAACGACTCAGTTAATGCGTTTGACTCCTTATCCTCGAAACTTCAAAATGACCACAAGTTCAAAGCAAGATTCGAGCGGTTTGGTTTTGAGTTTGGACGAAACTTCGGAAATGCTTGAGGGCAGACCATGCACGCTTAACGATTTGAAATTTCCGGTAAATGATGTTTATTCCAAAACTTTGTCCGAACCAACTTTTGTTTCCGATTGGTGCGAAAGAATAGAAAGTTTCAAACCGTATTTGGGCGAATTGAGCGAGGACGCCAAAGTAATGGTGGACGATATTATTGGCGGTGAAACAGAAAAGAAAGATGAAAATGGCGTGCCGATTGTCCCCCGCGGAAAAAATCGCTATGCACGCTTAACGCCTCGCCAACTTTATACTCGCTTGTATTGTCGCCGCGGTTGGACAATCGAACGAGTTAAAAATGCTCGGCGCGAAGTCGAAACCGTTTTGATAAAAATTTCTCCTAAATATAAAATGCTTCGGTCGAATGATGAAGAAATTTCCAATATGGTTCAAGAAGAATTGTTTTAGGTTTTGCTATAATAAATAAAACAAAAGGAGTTTTTAAAAATGAAAAACAAGTTAATTATTATTTCGGGTGGAATGGATTCGGTCACTTTGTTGTATGAACACAAAGACGAAATCGGGATGGCGCTTTCTTTCGCTTATGGCAGCAACCATTCTTGGAATGAATTGGAATGTGCTGACTACCACTGTAAAAAATTGGGCATTCCGCACAAAGTGGTAAATTTGGACTTTATGAAGGATTTTGGTTCGGCATTGACTTCAGGCGCCGACAAAATACCGGAAGGTCATTACGCCGCGGAAAATATGAAAAGCACGGTTGTTCCTTTTAGAAATGGAATCATGCTTGCGGTCGCTGCGGGATACGCTGAAGCGAACAATCTTACCACATTGATGCTTGCCAGTCATTTTGGCGACCATGCAATTTATCCGGATTGTCGCGAAAATTTCAGTAAAGCAATTTCTGAAGCAATACGCTTGGGAACTTATGCGGGAATTACAGTTGAAGCACCTTATTCCAAAATAACTAAAGATGAAATCGCGAAGCGTGGTGCTTTTCTCGGTGTCGATTATTCAAAGACATGGTCATGCTATAAAGGCGGTTTGAAACACTGCGGAAAATGCGGAACTTGTGTTGAACGAAAGGAAGCATTTGCTTTGGCGGGATTGAATGACCCTACCGAGTATTTGGATTAACCCATGAAATTTTACCGCGTGGATTGTTCCTTTGTTTACAAGAACAAAGTGAAAGTCGAGCACCGTCTTCTCGTGGAATTGTGCGAAACACCCGAGGAGGCGGCAGCATCGTCTAAAAAGTATTTGGAATCTTATTCGGATTATAGCAATGTTGTTATAAACGAAGTTCACGAAGAAACGGAAGATGAGAAATATGGTAAGCGTGCTTTGTGGAAAGGTTATCAAGGACCAGCGGTTGAAGAAAAAACTGAACCCGAAGTAAAAATTGAACCTGAACAAGTTTCCGTCTCGCTTGATGGTGAATTATTTTAGGAGAATTTTATGACTCAAAGAATTAGCGTTGGTGCACATGGGGAATTTTTTATCGAAGTGAACGAAGCGCTTTCCGCCGAGCAACTTCCTTTGATTGAAAGCCTTTATAAAATGATTTTGAACGCCCGAGTTGAAAGTGGAATTTATAATGAAGCCCGCGACATTTTGAGAGATGGAGAAAATTAAAATGGCGGGCGAAGTCGAGAAAGTCGATATTAGTATAGAATCCCGAATACTCGGGAATTTAATTACATCGAGCGAATTGGTTGGAAAAGTTAGGTCAATCATTGACCCAACTTTGTTTGAGTCTCCTATAAGTAGAATTGTTGGTCAATGGGTTTTAGATTACTTTGACCGAATGTCTGCCGCTCCCGGAAAAACAATTTCGGATATTTATATTGCTCGGCGCGGTGAATTGAAGGAAGCGGACAGTGATTTGGTTGGTTCGTTTCTAAAAAATTGCTCGGCGAATTGGCGACCGTCTAATGTTCAATATGCCGAGAAAATGGCGACAGATTTTTTCCAAAGGCGTTCGCTTGACCGTTTAATTGAAAGTTTGAAAACGAAAGCAGCGACCGGAAATGTGGACGGTGCTCAACGCTTAATAGCGGAATATGTTAAGCCCGAAGTAATTCATTCTAAAAGCATCGACATGCTAAACGATGTGGCGCCCATTCAACATGCTTTCCAAAATGAGGATGAAGAATTATTCTCGCTTCGAGGTAATTTGGATAAACTTGTGGGTGGTCCTTTGTGCCGTGGTGAACTTGTCGCTTTTCTCGCTCCTCCTAAATCGGGAAAAACTTGGTGGATGATTGACACGGCAATAACTGCCATGACTCGCGGTCAAAAGGTTTTATTTGTTTCTTTGGAAATGACAGAAGACCAAATGACTCGAAGATTTTGGCAAGCGTTGTCGGGTTGTTCAAGGAATGGCGAAGAAGCGCCGGGAGCAACTTTTGAAGACAACGGCGATGGAAAATGGAATTTGGTTTTGGGAACTCGTTCGACAAGAAAGATTGATACCGACACCGAAGAAATCAAGCGAGTTCAAAACGCATACAAACAAGTTACCGAAGGAAAATTAAAATTCCGTTGCTATCCTACGGGCTCTCTTACTTTGTCTAAACTTCGGAGCGAATTGAAAATTCTTGAGGTGTTCGAGAATTTTGTTCCTGATGTTATTGTTTTGGATTATGCGGATATTATGCAGTTGCCGCCGGGAAAAGAAAAGCGACACCAGTTGGACGCACTTTGGATGGGACTTCGCGGCATCACTACAGAAATGAATAATTTGCTTGTGACTGCTTCCCAAACTGGTCGCGAAACAGTTGGCGGAAAACGAGACGCGGATGAAAGCAACATTGCCGAAGCGGTAAGTAAAATAAACCATGTAACTCGTATGATAACGATTAACAGGAGCAAGGAAGACAAACGCCGCGGAATTTATCGCATTAGTTGCCAAACAATGAGAGACGGACAAGAATGTTTTGACCAACTTGTTGTCTGTAACTGTTTGGCGATTGGTCGCCCATGGATGGAAGATAGATTTATGAGCGAAGTAAATTTTCCGCGTGACGATGAAGAACAAGTTTAAAAGGAGTTTTAAAATGCTTCAATATTTGCCAGCTTTGGGTGGAGAGCGAGTTAAAGACCGTTTAGGTCTAATCCCCCCCGCTTTGGGTATAGTTAGTGGTTTGAGGACGGCGTGGAAAGATATTCTGAAAATCCTAAAAGGAAAAGTTGATGTAGATTTATTTCCTTATTGTTGGTTCAAAGATTTACTTTTACGTCCGTCCGAAAAAACGGTTTGTATTTTCGACTCCGGCCTTTATTCAGCTTTTGGTCTAGTTAAAAAGGATTCACGGTTGAACTTGGAAAAATTTTTTGAAAACTATGTTCCTGCTTATCGTGATTATATCAACTATATTTTTTCTACACTGCCTAAAAATTCTTGGGATAATTGTTACTTCGTGAATCTCGACACCGATTTCTTGCTTGGTTTGGAACAAACTAGAAAATATAATGATTTTCTTTTGGAAAATTGTCCCGAGAAAAATTTGATTGGAACATACCATGCGGCAGATGGAAAAAAGTATTTGGACGAACTAA
>Ga0247611_10000837_pt1 | contig 59186 bp, 52 predicted proteins | sample 177DNAGHGhighgp2_FD_192422 | JGI IMG/M metagenome (GOLD analysis project Ga0247611, IMG submission 192422) | Sheep rumen microbial communities from Palmerston North, Manawatu-Wanganui, New Zealand - 1770 DNA GHGhigh gp2 | ecosystem: Host-associated > Mammals > Digestive system > Stomach > Rumen... | reverse complement strand
TTTTCATTATCAACACTACCAATATCATAATTATTATTATTTATAATAATACTAGAAGTAGTTGTTTTTTTTATTGTATTTGGCATAGTAAAGACCCCTAACTATTATAAATAAAATATATCATAAATAAATATTAGATACAAGAACAACAAAAAAACAACAAAACTTATTAGTAAAATTAACAAAGGAGGATTTCATTTTTAAAGTCTAAAAACCACCGGACTATCCGGTGGTTTTATTTCTACAAAAAAAATCTATTTACTCAAAATAGATTTTTAAATAACTATTTGTTTTTCAGATATCAATAACAATCTAGTAGCATTTCTTATATCAGTATTAATAATAATATCATTTTCATTATATATTTGATTTGTTTCTACATTTATTAAAATGTATTCTTTTGAAAAATCAAAATTATTACTACTTAAATCCTTAACACACTTAGAAATTAATTTTTTCACTTTCCATATTACTTCATTAACAGGAATAAAAACATCAAACGATTGATTAATTTCAGGTACAATAAGCTTAATTAATACTTTGTTATTCATATAAGCAACACCTCATTCTAATAATTATTATAACAAACATTTTTAAAATTATAAATAAATCTAAAATAAATATATTAATAATAATCATTTCATAAAGCTATATATAACAAAAAGCCAACATAAAAAGTTGACTTTTTATAAAACAACTTAATTATAAAATTCTATTTATATTTTATTAATTATTATTTTCTTCTAACCTCGTATTATTAAAAGGATTGATAGCAGCAATGCCATTACCACCGGCAACTCTATCAGGATCTAAATAAATACCTTGAGGTTTATCACCATAATAAACTTGATATCTATCACTAGAGTTATCATAATGTAATGAAGCAACTGAACTACTTGAAGACATAATAGTATGATTATCAATACCGGCACCATCATACACTAATGTACTACCAGTTGGAATTTGTATTACAGCTTGTCTTTCTTTAGCAGAAGCAGAAATTGTATTATAATTAGCAGCTCCACTATATGTAATTGTTTCTCCTGTTGGATCAATATAATCACCTTTTTCAGAGTATGATGCACCATTTGCACGATTATTTGCTTCAGTCAAACTACGAAATTCTTCATCTACTCCATTTGGATCAGTATAAACAGCATTATCAATATATGCTCCATTTGCACGATTATTTGCTTCAGTCAAATTACGAAATTCTTTATCCACTCCATTTGAATCAACATAATCACCATTTTCAATATGCGCTGTTGTACTATCATTTGAAGAAGTCTGGTTATTTTTATCAACATCAATATTTGCATAACCCATCGGAACAACACTACCATCATCTTGAACTTCGCTAACAAGGCCTGTTTCAGAATTATAAATAAGCTTGCCTTCATCAAAATATTCTTTATTTCCCTGAACAGCGTTAGTTCCATTTTTTAAATCTTCACTATTAGTATATATATGATCCATATCAATCTGATCAACACTAATAGAAGATTCATTATCTTGCAATTCATGTCCATTAACATTTTTAGCTTGAGTTTCACTATCATCAGAAAGCTCAAAAAGAGGATCTGCGAGTGTCTTCTGAACACCTTTAGCGATACCACTAACCGCAGAAGAATCTGTATCTTGAACATCTGATACATTAGACGAAAAATCATATACTTCAATTTCGGAATCATTAATTCCTGAGTTTACTAAATTTATATCTTCAGAATTCGGCTCTGTCAATGACCCTTCACCAATAAAAGCTTCTATAGAACCAACTTTATTATCAGTTTTTGAAGACTGATTATCACTTTTTGTACCTGCAAGTAATATAGCATTATTATTAGAAATATTCCCCATAGTCAAAGCCTCCTCACCAACTAAAAAAATAATAACAAATCATATAATAAATATCAATAAAATCGAAGAAAAAAGAGATATTTTACGTAAAAACAATCATCAAAAAAGAGTATCAAAATGATACTCATATTTTAACTTTTTTAATATAAATTTTAAAAGCTTACAATTATTATTCAGCTGAACCACTACGTAAACTCTGAATAACTTCATCTTCATCAACAGCATTTTTAGCAGTAGTACTATCATAATCTTCAGCAACAGAAGTTGCAGATTTAATTAAACTATCAATACTTGCTTGAATTTCAGCACAGAACTCACCACTCATACCATTTTCTACTGCATCAGTTATACAATCATTCATAGTATTCAAATTAGTAATAATCTCATTTACATAAGTTGTAAAATTATTAGTGGTAAAACTACCATATTCAACAGGAACATTAAAATCATCACTTGCTTCTGTCCAATTAACACTTAAATCAACAATTTTTTCTAAATCTTGTTTTTCAACTTGATCTGCATTTTGACTTCTAAATAATTCATTAGCATTAGTTAAAAATCTATCATATCCCTCATCAAAATATTGATTAAATTGTCCAATATAATCATTAAAAGATCCAGTTACAGAACTTATGAATGTATGAGCAACAGGTGTATTCCAAACAGCCTCTGTCCCATCAATATATCCTCCTTGAATTTTTTCAAATTCTCCTACAATATCAGAAATGCAATCAACGAATTTACTAAGATCATTTCTTACAGTAGAGACACTAATATGAATTGTTCCTTCATTATCAGCCATATAAAATCCTCCTCCTAAAGTGATAATATGATTGATGCTCAATCATTAACTCAATTTAAACATAGTAAAAATAAATAGTCAATAATTTGTAAAAAAATTTACATTTTTTTACAAAAACCAAAAACAAATGTCAAAAAGACATTCATTTTTAACAATATTAATAAACTAAATTATAATAATTACTATTTATTAGACTTAAAACTAATTAACTTTGATAATTCTGGATTTCCATCAATAACTATAAATCCAAAATCATCTTTAACAGATATTTTAGATAATCTAGTTGTAACAGTACTAGATATAACAGTTTGTTTTGAAATTCCAGGACCAAGCCAAACTCCGTTATCATTATTTCCAAGACTTTTTAACCAACGCTCCATTAAAAAAGGCTTAATCTTCTTCGCAACATCAACAATAACCACTCCAACCTTACTATATATTTTTATAGCATCAGAAAGTTCAGTCAATAAATCCGAGTTAATATTGCGAGAAAAAGAATCTATATTATTTATTAAAATAAGTCCATTAATCTTAGATTTTTCAGATATAAGTTTATTGATATAATCAATAACAATTTTTAATTTTTCATCTAAATTTGATTGAAATAAATAAATATTTTTAGATTGATTATTTACTTTTAAAACTTCTTCAGAATCAAAAATAAATATAAAACCATTTTTAATATTAAAAAGCATTTGTATAAAAGTATTGGTAAAATTTTGTAATAACTCATTATTATTTGATGAGATAACAAATAATCCGGATAAAATTAAATCTACATATTGTTCTTCAATTTCTGAATTAGAAATACCTAAAAATACATTTTTTAAGCTTTGAGTTTTATTAAAATAAGAAGAATCTATTATATTAGGTAAACTTGGAATAGAAAAAGCAGGTTTATAGTTTGGATATTTTTTTATTAGGTTATTAACATATTCTTGTATCATTAAATCTTCATTTTCTTTAAAGATAGATTCAACTTGAAATTCATGTAAAAATAATGGATCATTTTTTAGAAAACCTCTTCCCTTTGTATTTTTTGGAAAGATAGAAGTTTTAACTCCAAAAATACTATTATAATCAAATTTATCCTTTAATTTAAATGCATAATAATTATTAAAATTCTGAAAAAGTGTAACTCTTAAAGAATTAAAGTTTGCAGCAGTAAGAATAAAAATCATTCCATATCTTTCAGAATCACGAGTAACATCAGCAACTACACTAAAACTTAAATTATCAAAGGAAGTTTTAAAAACGTCATAATTATTTAAAAAGACTAAAATAAGGGGCAATTTATTTTCATTTTTTAAATTATACTGGTTAAAATCTCCACCATAAGATGCTAATATTTTTTTACGATTATCTATCTCTTCTATTATTTTATCAAATATTAGCTCTACTCTATTTTCTTCAGAAATAGTAACATATCCACCAAAATGTGGAATATTTGAATATTTTCTAAAACTTTCAGAACCAAAATCTAACATAACCATATTTACATCATCGGGCGAATAAGAACTAGAAAAGCTATATATCATAGCATTCAAAAGCATTTCTTTCTCAATACTATCATTTCCAAATATAACTGTATTACCATGTTCCAAAGCATTATATAAAACTATTCCCTGTCTTTGTTTCTCAGGTGCATCATATTCACCTATAACTATTTCATATTCGTTATCTTTCTTTATATAATTATATTTTTTTTCGATATCAGATTTTAAAATAATTTCTGGAATATCATCTAACCATAATTTTCTTGAATATAATTTTTCTTTATTACATAAATTAATTATATATGACATTATAGCGGATATTTGTTCACCTTGTTCAGAAGATACCTTTAAACTATTATTACTAGATTTAATACTTTTAATAAATCTTCCTGTTTCATCAATAAAATTTACACTTTTATCAACCTCTTTAACAACAGATTCAGAAGGAATATATTTAGCCCCAGCCCAACCAGATTGACCTAAAGCAAAATACTCATCATATCCAACCTGTAGATAAAATCTACCTGCCTCTTTTAAACTAGCAGCATCAGGTCTTTTTAACATTTCTTTTGAATCAGATGCATCTTGAACTTTTAAACAAACTCTAAATTTAGTATTAGACCAAATTTGATCATTAACAACGCCACTAGGTTTTTGAGTTGCCAATATAAGATGAACACCTAAAGAACGCCCAATTCTTGCTACACTGATTAAATTATCCATAAAATCAGGTTGTTGAGCCTTTAATTCCGCAAATTCATCACAAATAATAAACAAATGAGGCAAAAACTCAGAAAGTTTACCATCATGACAAAATGCCTGATACTTATAAATATCAATTGTACTCTCACCTAATTTATCTCTGGCTTCATTAAAAATTCTTTGTCTTCTTTTTATTTCACTATTAATACTTGCTAAAGAACGATTCATTTCAGCTTCATCAAGATTAGTAATAGTACCAGCTAAATGAGGCAAAACAATGCCAGTAGATTTATTCTCAAAAGCATAAGCAAGACCTCCACCTTTATAGTCAATCAAAACAAATGAAACATCATTAGGGCTATAATTCATTGCCATAGATAAAATATAAGTAATAATAAACTCACTCTTACCTGATCCAGTCATACCTGCAATCAAACCATGTGGCCCATGAGCTTTTTCATGTAAATCCAAATACATTAAATTACCATCACTATCAACACCAACTTCAGCTTTTAAACTTTGTGTTGAATCATTTATTTTCCAACGATTAAAAATATTAAGTTGTTCAATTTTTCCTACACCTTCCATTTCTAAGAAAGATATAGCTTCAGGAAGAGTTGATTCTGAAACAGAATCATTCTGAAAAATAATAGGAATATTAGATATTTTTTTACACAAATCAAACATATTAATATTATAAATAATTTCATCTTTAAATATATTTTGTTCTTGTTCTTCAAATGAGTTTTTTAATATCTTTGATTCGTTTTTTTCAAGTAAAATAAAATTACTACATTTACTTGGTAATTTACTCAATAATTCATCTAAAATAATCATACTAAATCCATAATTATCTTCACCATCTGAATTATCAACAATTTTTTTAATAAAATCTAATTTTTTTATTTGTGAATAATCATCTGTTATTATTACATAATAAGGAGGATTATTTTTATAATCAAAATCTTTAATTGATTCGCGTTTTTGATATTCAAAATTTAAATAATCACATAAATATTTTGCATATTCAAGATCAGAAGAAATAAATCGAATTTTCTTTTGACTACCAAAAGAATGACTATAATATTTAAGATAATCCCATCTCCTTAAATTTGTTTTATTAGTAAACAAAACAAATTTAATATCTTCATAACTATAAAAAGAAACTAATTGTAAAATAATGTTATCAATAAAAGCATGTCTTTTTATTATTTCACCCATAACAGCAGTTAATCTATTTTCTAAAAAAGAATAAGGTACAGGTACATTTTCTATATATTTATAGCTATCTATTAATTGATCTACTTTATCTTTAAGTTCATTATAATCTACTTCAAAATCAGAACTATTATATGATATATCAACATCTAATGGAACATTTCCAATACCTACTCTTACTTGTAAAAAATCATTTTGATCTATTCTTTTACTCCAAAAAGATAATCTCGTAACAAAAATATTATTTAAGCATTCTTCTAATGGTAATAAGTTTTCGAATAGTATTTCTCTTTGAAGATTCTTTTCTGATTCTATTTCTATCTTTTTTCTACCTAAATATTCCAAATATTTATTTTGAGTTTCAATTTTCTTTTTTTTATCAGCTCTAGCTTGATACTTTTTAATAATTAATGGCCAAACTAAAGTAGATGATAACATAATAATAGCCATAAAAACATTTAAAAATATTGATGAAAAGTCTTTTTCACCTGATAAAACTGTACTTATAGAAACCCCAATTCTAGAAACAGATAATAAACTCATAGCAAACATAGGACCAACTGTAAGAATAAAAGGCAAAGTATTTGTATTATTAAGACTAGGTGGTGATGTTAAATCTATTTTTTTAGTTTGAATAATTCTTTTAAATCTAGGGGCTTTAGAAAAATAATCCTCATCTGAATATAATTCTTTATCTTTAATCAATAAATTTTTAGGAGAATCTTGTCTACTTAAAAAACACTCCATTAAGTTAGTTGAATTATTAAAGAAAACTAAATTTTGATTTTTATTAATTAATATTCTTTTATTAAGAATATATATTTGTAATCCATATATATTAATATAATCTCCTATTTTCAAACCAACAGAATCCATTTTTAAAATACTATTATTAACATAAACACGTACACTTTTATCCCTTGATAAAAATAAATTATTATTACTAATAAATAGTTTAATTGCATCATTTTTTATATACGGACATAAAAACTTAATATTATAATTATCACCATTTCCAATTGACAAAGAATAATTATTAGTCATATCTTTAATAGAAAATAATGAAAAAGAATCATCAAATCCAGAAGATACAAAAATTGGATAATATTTAGCATTTTTTTCTAAAACTAAATACATATTAGGAAACAACTCTACTTTATCCACTCTACGACCATTATAATAAATATTAACATCATGATTTGATAACATAACCCATTTATTATTTATTGCATCTATATTAATTAATTTTGAATTTTCATTCTCATTTTCATCAAAAGAATAACTCCCTATAATATCCTTAGGAAGTACAAATGAAAACAAAAACTCATTTGAAAATAAATATATCTTCATAATAATACCCCTTATACCTTATAAATAATTATAACATGATTTTTTATAATAATAAAATACTCTTTTTAATTATTCAAAAAAATAGTCCAGTATTCTTCAAAACTCATTTGATTTTCATATATTTCCTTAGCAATTTTTTTTCCAACATATCTAAAATGCCAAGGTTCATTTCGAAAACCAGTAATATATTCATACTTTTTAGTAAAACGTCTAATAAAACCATATTTATAAGCATTTTCTTCCATCCAAGTATATTCTTTACTATTAAGAAAAACATTAGTTTTGCGACTACCTATATCAAAAGCAAGTCCTGTTTGGTGCTCAGAAAAACCAGCTTTAGCAACATATTTATCAACATAACTTTGACCATATGCATTTATATAAAAATCTATTAAATCAAGTTGATCTTGATAACTTCTATAAGCAGAATTTATAATTAAAAAATATCCTTCTTTTTCAGCATCTTTACTCATTTTTATAAAGGCCTCAACCGCAATTTTACTAGCTTGTAAATCATCTTCAGAAGCATATTCTTCACTAATAGTTATTAAATCGTCAGGAACAAATTTTTCAGATAAACATCTATGTTTATTAACTAACATATCTGTTGAAAATTTTCGAACACTAACAGGCTCTTGATAATCTTCTTTATCCATATCAAGATTTACAAATAAAACAGTAGTTTCCTCATCCTCACCAGTATCATCAGAATAATGAACATATCTATCATAATTATCTAATTTAGCATAAGAAATACTATAAAACTCTTCTAAATATCTGACCTTATCTTTTTCTGCAAATCTAGATACTTCCTCATCTTTACCATGAGAAAAAATAATATTAATTTCGTTCTCATTATATCCTTTCTTTAAAAGCTTATTAATACTACTGATAAAATGTTTATATGGATAATAATGTATTTTACGATAAGAATCTAAATATTCTTCTCTATAAGAATTACTTTCAAAAGCAGCATTTAAAGATTTATTTTTCCCAACAGACAAAACATAATCTTTTTTTAATGAAAAAAGTATTTCTCGACTAGCTTTTTTACTATAACCTATTTTTCTTAAATCATTAATTTGCTTTGAATAAAATAAAAACATTCCAAATAATACACAAATAATACATCCAAATATTTGCAATATTTTCTTAAATCCTGGTTTTAATCGAATTTTACTTACCTTTTTCAAGCATACCACCTATCATAATAATAACACAATCAATTGCAAAAAACTAGATTCAATGATATAATTAGACCGCAGAAAAGAAGTGAGAAAAATGAATACTTTTAAATACTCAAATACAAATAAAAGATACCATACATTAGATTATTATTATAAAAACAAATTTAAAGAAAAAGTATTTAAAGTTAGTTTAAACGCCGGTCTAACATGTCCAAATATAGATGGAAAAGTTGGCACAGGTGGATGCATATATTGCTCTAAAACAGGTAGCGGAGAATTTGCCGGTAATGTACAAGACTCACTAGAAAAACAATTTATAAAAATAAGGAACATGATGTTAAAAAAATGGCCTAAAGCAAAATATATAGGTTATTTTCAAGCAAGAACAAATACCTACGCCCCAGTAGAAAGATTAAAAGAACTATATGAAACAATTTTAAAACAAGATAATGTTATTGGTTTAAATATTGCAACTAGGCCAGATGCCATAACAGAAGAATGTCTAAACTATTTAGAAGAATTAAATAAAAAAACTTATCTGACTATAGAATTAGGTCTTCAAACCACTAATAAAAAAACATCTATTCTAATAAATAGATGCCATACTTTAGAATGTTTTGAAAAAATGGTAAAAAAATTAAGAAAAAGAAAAATAGATGTTATAGTACATATTATCAATGGACTTCCATATGAAACAAAAGAAGACATGATAAATACTGTAAAATACCTAAATAATTTAGATATTCAAGGAATTAAAATTCACATGTTAAGTATAATAAAAGGAACACCTTTAGAAAGACTTTATAATAAAGAAAAATTCCATATTCTTACAAAAGAAGAATATATAGATATAGTAATAAATCAATTAGAATTATTAAGACCTGAAATAGTTATTCATAGAATTACAGGAGACCCAGACCCAAAAGACTTAATTGAACCAACATGGTTAGTAAAAAAATTTTGCGTTTTAAATGATATAGATAAAGAAATGGTAAAAAGAGATACTTATCAAGGAAAAAAATTATGAATTATCAAATCATATATATTTTAGGAATCAACTTATTATCATTTATTTTAATGGGTTGGGACAAATTCTGTTCTATAAATAATTATTGGAGAATAAGTGAAAATAACTTAATCGGATTATCATTTCTAGGGGGAGGCATAGGTATACTCTTAGGAATGATTTTATTTCATCATAAAACTAAAAAAATAAAATTTCAAATTTTAATCCCCCTCAATATTTTAATAGATATTATACTATATATATTTTTTTTTTTTAATAACTTAACTTTTATAAAAAAAGTTATATAAAAAATATAGATAAATATGCTACTCATAAGAATAGTACTTTATCTATATTTTTTATTTATCAGATTTATTTTTAAAAGATTCACCTAAAACAGTACCAGCCGTTACGATTCCTTGTAAATCACTTGGAACAATAATCTTAGTAGCATTTCCATTAGCAACTTCTACCATTGCTTCATAACTTTTTAACTTAAGGACAGCTTCATCCATTTCAGCAGATTTCAATAACTTCAAGCCTTGAGCAGTAGCTTCTTGGATTTTAAGAATTGCTTCAGCTTCCCCTTCTGCGGCCCTAATTTTAGCTTCCTTCTCTGCTTCAGCTCTAAGCACTGTACTTTCTTTTTCACCCTCAGCAATAAGAATTGCAGCCTTCTTTTCTCCTTCTGCTTTAAGTATAGCTTCACGTCTTTCACGTTCAGCTCTCATTTGTTTTTCCATTGATTCTTGAATATCTTTAGGTGGCAAAATATTTTTAACCTCTACACGATTAACTTTAACACCCCACGGATCAGTTGCTTCATCCAAAATACTACGCATTTTTGTATTAATAACATCACGAGAAGTAAGAGTCTCATCAAGTTCTAACTCACCAATTATATTACGAAGGGTTGTTGCAGTTAAATTTTCAATAGCATTTATTGGATTCTCAACACCATAAGAGTATAATTTCGGATCTGTAATTTGAAAATAAACTACTGTATCAATTTGCATAGTAACATTATCTTTTGTAATAACAGGCTGTGGAGCAAAGTCCTTGACAATTTCTTTTAAACTAACATTATTAGCAACTCTCTCAATAAATGGAAATATATAATGTAGCCCTGTCTGCATAGTACGATGATATGCCCCTAATCTTTCTACCACAAACGCCCGCGATTGTGGAATGATTTTTATACCTGAAGCAATAACTAACACAAAAACAATTAAAATACCTAAACCTAATCCCATCTTATTTTTCCTCCTTTTCAACGATAAGTTTAACGCCTTCTACAGATAATATCTTTACTCTTTCACCAACTTTTATTTCTTGCTTACTATACGCTGTCCAATAATTACCAAAAATCTTAACCTCACCATAATCATTTAAACCAATTTTTTTTGTAACTACACCAATTTTACCAATAACACGATCAAAATTAGTTGGAATAACAGAAGTTTTACGAAATTTTCGAATCAAAGGTTGTGTAGCAAACAATGATAAAACACTTACAATAACAAATACTGTAGCTTGTATGATAATAGAATCTGTGAATAAACAACTAATAGTACTAGCAAGAGCCCCAATAGCAAACCAAATAGTAACTAAATTTACAGTCAAAGCTTCAATTATCAAAAAAACAATAAAAGATATAAACCACTCAAAAGCCATAAACTCACCTCTGCCTAAATTATATGTTAAATATTCAAATATTTCAACAAATTTATTTTACTTTTCCTTGTAAGAAAAAAGGATATAGTTTATAATTACATTAAGATAGGAGTGCAATGTTATGGACTTTAACAAAAAAGAAATAAGAATTCTCTCTATAACTCTAACAAGTATCAGTATTATCTTCATAGGAACAGGGTTAATTATGAGTTTTCAAAAACCAAAAATTAAAACAACCTATTCTTTATCTATAGAAAAAAGAAAAATAGCCGAATCTCAAGCAAAAACTAATGAAATAAAAATAAAAGATTTAGAAATAGAAATAAATCATCCAATCAGTATGGATGTAAAAGATTACCTTGAAGATATAAATAATATAAGTAATGAAACATTAAAATCTTTAAAATTAGATACTTCATTAGTAAATATTAATCAAGCAGGATCATATAAATATACAATAACATATAAAAAGAAAAAATATGTAGGTATAATTAAAATTAAAGAAAAAGAATTACCTAATATGACTTTAACTTTAAAAGAAATAACCCTAAAAAGAGGAGAATCATTATCAAGTAATCCAAGAACATTTATTAAAGAAGAAATACCAGAAGAAGTATTTAATAACTTAACTCTCGATATATCAAATGTAAAACCAGCAGTTTCAGGAACGTACGATTATTACATAATATATAAGGGAATCACTTATCAAGGGAAAATTATAATCACTGAACCAGGACCAACTATAATAACACCTAAAGACCAATGTCCAAAAGATACAAAAATGGATAATGGAAAGTGTGAATGCATAGATACAAATAAAATATATGATGAAAAATCAAAAGTATGCATAGATAAACCAAAAACAGAAGAAAATACAGAAACAAATCAAGAAAATAATTAAAAAAAGTAGCTGACAAAAAATCAAACTACTTTTTTTATTCTCTATATTTATTATCATCCAAAACAGAATCTTCACAATAATAAATAATTAAAGCTAAAATACCAAATGGTATAAAAATAAATGAAAGAAACACCTCAGATCTATTTGTATCATGAAGTCTTCTACATTGTAATGTTAATAAACTTATACCCAATAATATTTGAATTAATAAAACTATAATTTGAACAAAATTAATTGAAATCAAATTACTTATAAAAAAAAGAATAATTTCAATACATATTGTACCTAAAATTGCCAACCAAAAATCATTTTTATTTGTACAACCTTTTATCATTCCAAAATGAGTAATCATTTCTATTACAGCATCAACCATCATAGTACCTCCTACTCTAAAATTTTAACATAAAAATATAATTAGAATATTTACAAATAACAAAAAAATGTAAAAGGTGTAAAGAAACTAAAATTAATTGTTAAATACAATTAACTTAAATTAACAATTTCTCCATCAACAAAATCAATTCTTTCGCAATTAGGAACTTTAGATAGCCCAGGCATAGTCATAATATCACCCAATAATACAGTAATAAATCCAGCTCCAGCATACAACCTAATATCTTTAACAGTAACTTCAAAGTTATCAACAACCCCTACTGCCTTAGAATCATCTGAAAACGAATATTGTGTTTTAGCAACACAAATTGGAAGATTAGCCATATCATTTTTTTCAAAATTTGATATTTTATCAAGAATAAAATTAGAAAAATTAACTTTAGATGCCCCATATATTTCTTTACAGATTTTCTCAATCTTAGAAACGATACTCTCAGATGTATCATATAAAAAATGAAAATTTCCCTTATCAGCTTTTAATACCTCTTCAGCCAAAGATATAGCTCCCTTACTTCCATTAGCATAAGCATCACTTATAGCAAAACAATATCCTTTTTCTTTACAATAGTCTTGAAAAAAAGATAGTTCTTCTTCAGTATCAGTATTAAAACGATTTAAACAAACTATTACAGTTACTCCAAATTTTTTTAAATTATCATAATGTTTATCCAAATTCTTAAAACCTTCTCTAAGAGCATCCATATTTCTTTCAAATATATTTTCTTTTTTTTGTCCACCATGATATTTTAACGCTTTAATAGTAGAAACTAAAACAACAGAATCAGGTTCAAATCCACCAACTCTACATTTTATATCAAAAAATTTTTCAGCACCTAAATCAGCACCAAAGCCAGCTTCAGTAACAACATAATCAGCACAAGACAAAGCTAATTCACTAGCAACAATACTACTACATCCATGAGCAATATTTGCAAAAGGACCACCATGAATAATAGCAGGATTATTTTCAAGAGTCTGAACTAAATTAGGTAAAAAAGCATCTTTCAAAAGAGCCATTAAACTACCTTCAATTTTTAAATCAGCAACCCGGACATACTCTCCTAAACTATTTACACCTAAAACAATATTAGATAATCTTTCTCTTAAATCATCTAAAGAAGTTGCTAAACAAAATAAAGCCATAATTTCACTAGCTGAAGTAATAGAAAAAATTTCTTTTCTATTACCTAAATCAACATCTCTTAAAGCCCGATCATTGACATCCAAACATCTATGAAAACATACCTCTTGAATATCCAATGAATTTCCATAATAAATATGATTATCAATTGCTGCACAAATCAAGTTATTTGCCGAAGTAATAGCATGAAAATCACCAGTAAAATGTAAATTAATATCATCCATAGGTACAACTTGAGAATATCCTCCTCCCGTTGCACCTCCTTTCATACCAAATACTGGCCCCATAGAAGGTTCTCTTAATGCAACTATTGCTTTTTTACCAAGCCTAGATAATGCATCAGCAAGTCCAATACTAACTGTAGTTTTACCCTCACCCATAGGGGTAGGACTAATTGCAGTAACTAATATAAACTTACCTTTTCTATCAGATGCCTTATGCTTAATTTTTGCTTTATAATCCCCATATAAATATAAATCGTCAGAACTATAATCAATTTTTTTAGCAACATCCACTATTTTTAATTTTTTACATTTTCTAGAAATATCAATATCTGTCATATTATCCCCTCCATTGAATTATATTATAACACGATATAATTAATTAAAAAAAAGAAAAAATATAAAACTTGTTTTTTTTTAACAAAATTAGTATAAAAAATTAAAAAATTATAATAAGAAATTAAATAATTATTGATAAATAAAAGTTAAATATAAAAAAAGTTAAATTTGTATTAAAAAAAAATATTTGCTAATATACCACCATTAAGAAAAAAAAGGAGGGATTTATATAAAACAATTAAAATTTTTCTTAATAATAATACTAGGTCTTTTCATTGGAATAAATGTTAAAGCCGAAACAATTAATTTTTATGAAGCTGAGTATATTGATGGAATATATATGAATAAATATAATCCAGCAAATGGAAGAATTGATTTTCAAAAAGCAAGATTCTTTAGAAGAAGAGATAACAATGATTTTGCATATTGCATTGAACCATTCGAATATTTTGATGAATCATATTCACATGAAACAGTGGACATTCCAAATAATCCATCCATAGAAAAACTAGATAGAATAAAAAAAATAGCTCATTTTGGATACGGATATCCAAATCATACAGATGTAAAATGGTATGCTATAACACAATTAATGATTTGGCAAGCAGCAGATCAAACAGGAGACTATTATTTTACTAATGGATTAAATGGAAATAGACTAAATCTATACCAAAACGAAATAGATGAAATTAATTATTTAATCGATTTATACGACAAACTACCAAGTATAACAAATCAATATTATACAATAGTACAAGGAAAAGAACTAATATTAGAAGATACAAATAATGTAATTAAGTTTTTTCAAACAAATGACCAAATAGAAAAAGTAGATAACAAAATAATTACAAAAAATGCAAAAGAAGGAGAAAATCAGTATACCTTATTTAAAAATGATAATATATATAATAAACCATTAATATTCTATCAATCTAATAATAGCCAAAATCTAATACAAACAGGAGATTTAGAAACACAAAAAATATCATTTAAAGTAAATGTAATAAAAACAAATATTGAAATAACAAAAATAGATAAAGAAACACAAGAAATAATTCCACAAGGAGACGCTCAATTAGATGGAGCAATTTTCGAATTATTTAATAACGATAATAAAAAAATAAATGAATATGCAATTGAAAATAATCAAATCATAATAAATAATATAGACTTTGGACAATATTATATAAAAGAATTAATCCCAGGAAAAGGATATCAGCTTAATTCTGAAAAATATTATTTTGAAATATCAAAAGAAAATCCCAAAGCTAGTATTATAGTCGAAAATAAAGTAATAAAAAAAACAATTACAATAGACAAAAAATATGGAGAAAATAATAATTTTCAGCCAGAAAAAAATATACAATTTAACATAATAGACAAGAATAATGAAATTATAAAAACAATAGAAACGGATACAGAGGGAAAAGCCTCAATAACATTACCATACGGTTCTTATAGAGTAAGTCAAATTAATACTACAGCTGGTTATAATAAAGTAGAAGATTTTTATATCAATGTAGAAGATATGGAAAATGACACTATAGAACTTTATGATATGGTTATACCAATTCCAAATACACATACAGATAATAATAAAAATATATTGTATATTATTATAAAGTTATTACTATTAATCATATGAAAAAAATAAATATAGTATTATTTCTATTACTACTACTATTTTTAAATAAAAGTAGTGAGCTAAATAAAATAAAAAAAATTGACAATGAGCAAATAGGACAATTAATAATTAATAAGATTAATTTAAAACAAAATTTATATAAAATAGAAAGTAAAAAAAATAATATAGAACAAAATATTGCAATAATAAAAGAATCAAATTATCCAAATGTAAAAAATGGAATTCTTATTCTTGCTGCACATTCAGGTATAGGAAATATAGCATATTTTGAAAAATTAGATAACTTAGAACTAAAAGATCACATAATAGTTATATACAAGAATAAAAAATATATCTATCAAATAACAAAAATATGGGAACAAAAGAAGAATGGTTACATAAAAATAAAAAAAGAAAATAAAAAACAGCTAATTTTAACAACATGTAGTCCAAATAAAAAAAATACTCAGCTAATAATTAATTGCATAGAAAAAGAGTTTAATTAAACTCTTTTTCTTTTATTATATCAAGTGTTCTTTGTAAAATAAAATCATTATCAATAGATGGATTATTATAATAATTAGAATCCTGAACAATAACTAAATCAGGATTAACTCCAACTCCATTAATCCAAATTCCATTAGATGTTAACCACTTTTGAGTTGTATACTTAATACTTTTTCCATTAGATATTTTTGATGTTTTCTGAACAGTACCCTTTCCATAAGAAGTCTCACCAATAATATGAGAATTAGAATAGTTCTCCATAAAACAAGATGCCACTATTTCACTAGCTGATGCACTACTATGATTAATTAATACATAAACAGGATATTCACGACTATCATTATTCAAAGAATAAACCTTTTTATTTTTTCCTTTAGCCTCCATTTGATATAAAACAACATTTTTTTTAAAAAACAAACTTAATATCTGTCTAGTTTGTAATAAATGTCCTCCAAGATTATCACGAACATCTAATATTAAAGAAGAAATATTTTCTTTTTCCAACTCTTTTAATGCGTCAGAAAATTGAGTAAATGAATAAGAAGAAAATGACAAAATATTAATATAACCTATTTTTTCATCTCCTACAGAAAAGACATTATTCTCTACTACTTTTTCTTGAATTGATTTTCTCTTTAGATGGAAAGTTTTTTCTTTTTCACCACTTAAAATAGTAACATCTATCTTAGAATTAACCTTTCCAATAAACTCAGCTTTAAAATCTTCATTTGATAAATCTAAAATATTTTTACCATTAACTCGAAGTAAAATATCATCTTTCTTAATACCAGCATTTTCCGCTGGAGAATTCGGAAATACCTCTAAAACAACATAATGATCATCAACAAAAGATACCGTCATTCCTATTCCAATATACGAACCATTGACTGATTCAGAAAATGAATTACTTTGAGAAGAATCCATATAACTAGAATAATCATCTTCTAGTGATTCAATCATACCTTTAATTGCTCCATCTTTAAGTTTTTCCTCATCAACTTTATCATAATAATTACGCTTTATATCATTATATGTACTAATAATATCAGAAAGGTTAGACTTGTTAGAGGCAACAGAATCACGACTAACAACCAACAAATATCCAACTATAATACCAAAAAATATAGAAAGCATAATTATACCAATAACCTCATATATAGAAAATCTAGCTTTTTCACACTCATTAACATCATCCTCAAATAACGTATCATGAATATAATGAAAAATTTTTTTAATTTTACAAGCAAAATTGTTATTATTTAATTTCTTCTTTCCCTTTTTTTTACTTCGTATCATTTACAACACTCCCTATTCTAAATACTATCACAAGATAATTAATCATTCAAGAAAAAAAGCATTATTGAATAATACTTTTTATACTCTCTTCTCCTTCATAATAATCTAAAACAGCATGATTATTAACACGTATTAAGGTAGGACCATTAATTTTAAACTCAGAAACATCTAATGGAGCTTTGTTAGACTCTTCAGTAGTAGAAAACGTTTTATTAAATCCATTACTCATATCTACATAATAAATTGATAAATGCTCTTCTTTACTTTTATAATCACTATATAATTGATCATATAATTCAGAAATTTTCTCATCACTCTTATCATAAAAAAGGACCAAGTATTCATCATCTTGCATAGATAAACTTCTTCCTAATAAAATTTCATCATAAGAAAAAGTAACTTCCTGTTTTGTATCTTTCTCATCCTTTTTAGGATTATTTTTATTTGTAATATACAAAGTTAATAAATAAAAAGCTAATAAAAATACTAAAATACCTATAACAATAAATATTTTATATTTAATACTAGAACTCATAGATGTTTCAAAATCAATTTTATTAATATTTTTCTTCTTTTTATTATTCTTATTATTTTTTGCCATTATTTCACCACCTGAAGTGATTATATCAAAATAATAGAAAGAAGTCCATTATTTCATAGAAACAATTCCTACTATAGATTGCGCTACTTCAACCATTTCTTCTTGGTCCATAACATCACTAATTAAATAATAATCAACTCCACCACTAGTCCAAGATAAAGAATTATTTGTAGCAACCCCTAATGAATCCATCAAAAAGTATGGCTCACCAGAGGTAGGTATGATAGTAAAATCCTTAAACACATCTGCTGTCTCTTCTACCAAAACAAAAGATTTTTCTCCATCAAAATTCATAATTACTCTCTCACCATTTGTTTTTTTTACTTTATCCTCATCAACAAGTTTAGTACCACTTGGAACAAATAAAGGGTATATAACATCATCTAATTTATTAGATTCTTGAACAACTTTATCTTCTTCATCTTCTTTATTAATAAACTGATTAATTTCAAATTCATCTTTTTTAAATTTAGGATGATAATCAATTTTACTAAATTTCATAGACATAACATCAACATCATTAGAATCATAAACAACAACTTTTTTTAAATTACCTTTTTTATCAAAATATAACTTTTGTTTTTTTAGTTTCACATTATTAGGATAATTAACAGAACTTGATAAAACTTTATAATTATCTTCATCAATAAACTTTACTTTAGAATCACTATTTATATCATTTGACAAAGCATTTAAAAGATAAATTTGTGAATTATTATAAGGCCAATCACTTTGAAAACGAAAACTTTTATTTAATGAAGGAGTTAAAACAAAAACACCATCCATGTTTTTTAAAATAACTTGTTTATGCATAGTAGAAGAATTCGTAAGAATAACTTTATAATATTTATCCTTTTTAAAAGAAACATCCATATCATAATGAAAAACATCATCATTGTTATGTAAAGTTAATTTTCCTTCTAAATGATACCCTTTACTATTATTTACATCTTTTGTAAATTGAGATATTAAACTATCCTTAGAAGTTTTTGTACAACCAGTTACTGAACATAATACTAATAATAGTATAATTATTTTTTTCATATTTCACCTCATTATCCTACTAAAAGATATGAAAAAAATAAAAAAATATTCAAAAAAAAGCTATTAACATCAGTGTTAATAGCTTAAATTATTTTTCACTTATTCGAACTTTAATTTTCTTGGTTTTTGAACTATAAGATAATTTTAAATCATTTCCAGTAACCTTAACCTCAACTTCATGTTCACCAACTCCATAATCTTTTAAATCAACATAAGCTGTAATATCAGAAACTTGAATATTATTTAAAGCATCCTCACTACCTTTTACAACGACAGTAACTTGCCTATCTTCTTCCGATAACGCCTGAACTTTAAGATTACTATCTAAATTTTCAGTTGTAATAGAAATATTTTCAAACTCTTTGCTTGAAGAATTATCTAATAAAACTTTAACTGTCATAGTTTTAGAACTTAATTCTGTAATTCCTTTAGGCTTCTTTAAAGTAACACTATAGTCTTTATCTTTATCCAAACCTTTTACATCAATTTCAACTTCTAACTGTTCAATATTATCAATGGCTTCTTGAGTACCATAAACAGTAATTTTAGATAAACTAGATTCCATACTCTTTATTGATTTTCCAAATGCAAGATTACCAACTGGCACAACTTTTACAGGTATTTCTTTACTTGGAGAAGTAATAGTTACATTTGCAGATACAGTTTTCGGAACAATTTCAACATCTAAAATTTTTCCATCTGTATCATAAGCCACTAAAGGTATATCCTTAACAACAATATCACCAGCACTAGGATTTGGAATATTATTAACATCCAACAATGCCTTTACAGAAGCTACTTTATCTAGTTTATACTGAGCACCTTTAATAATAACATCACTACGATCTATTTCAACATTACTTATATACAATTTACTATCCAAGTTTTCTTGATGAAGAATATCATAAGTTAAAGTACGATTTTCACTGATTTTTTCATAAATTGTAACAGTAACTTGAGACGGATCCAATTTATAATCCAATGATCTCAATCTCTGAGTATATTTCAAAGTAACCTTATGATTTCCAGGCTTCAAACCAGTCAAATCAACACTTACTCCTTTTGAAGGTGCTTGTTTAGCTAAAAAAATATGTCTTCTCTGACCTATTAAAGTAATATCAACATTTTTTGGTAACCCTTCAACTACATATAATTCCTCATTATAAACTGCAGTAACTGGCTGAGAATATAGAATTTCAGCATATTGATCAATCATTACATTACTCTCTCTATCAATAAAAATGAAAGTCAAAAACGCTAAAATTAAACTCACAATAAGTAAAGTAGATTTTTTACTAGATATTCGATCAAAACTCTTAACAAAATTTTTACCTAAATCCATTATTCTAAGAATAAGCTTAGTTAATGAATTAATTAAATGTTTATCAAAAAATAAACCTATACTTTTAATAATTTTTACTATCATCCTAGCTATTTTCTTCATAAATCTCTTCCTCATTAATATCATCTTCTACATCTAAATCTTGTTTAGGTTTCAATTCATCAATCAACATCATACGAACATCATCAATTGACAAGTTATATAGCATTTCGCCTTTTAAAGCAATTGATACTCTTCCAGTTTCTTCAGAAACAACAATACATATAGCATCAGTTTCTTCAGCAAGACCTAAAGCTGCTCTATGACGAGTACCAAGTCTCCTATTAATTTTAGAACTATCACTAGTAGGAAAAACAGCACCAGCACAAGTAATACGATCACCCTGTATAATTACACCACCATCATGTAAAGGATTACCTTCATAAAAGATTGCAATTAATAAGTCACTTGATAAATCAGCATATAATTTTTTAGCTTTATCAATATAGTTTCCTAAACTAATATCTCTTTCAATAACAATTAAAGCCCCAATTCGCTCTTTTCTTAAATAATCAATCGCATTAATCATCTCATAAACTAAATGTTCTCTCTCATCAACAGTTAAAACCTTATGTCTTCCTAACAATTGACTTCTACCAAGCTGTTCTAATATAGTACGTATTTCTGGTTGAAAAATAATAATTAAAGCAACAGGTCCCCATTGAATAATATAATCTAATAAATACCCAACAGTAATAAAACCTAAAGCATCACTAATAACTTTTAATATTACTACAAAGAATACTCCCTTAAAAATTAAAGACAACTTAACATTATTCTTAATATTTTTCAAAATATAATAAAATATAAACCACACTAATGAAACATCAACTATTTTCCTTAAAACAGTTAACACATCAGTAATAGATATCATCTCATCAACTCCTTAAAAGATATAATTTTATCATCTAAATCATACCTAGTATAATAATAACATTTTCCAAAAAAATTATCAATGTAAAAAAAGGATAATTAAAAAAAGAAGACATTTTAGTCTCCATTTTTTCTTAATATCAATTTTTTTATCTTCTCTTCGCTATTATGGAAGAAAGGATTTTCCTTAACTTTTTCTACTACATCAAAATAAACATCTCCAAACTCTAAAGAATAATCACTCTTTTTAAGTCTTAGCTGATCAAACAATTGATAATAAACACCAGTAGTAGGAGAATAAACCATTGTACCATCAAAAAGGAGATCATCACAAATCATAGAATTTGGAACAATTCCTTTTAATCCATTTTCAAATTGAACTTCCATACCCCATCCTAACATTTTAGAAACAACTCCAACAAATTCATCTTGTTCACAGTTTTGAAAATATTTAATTGTATCAAGTCTTTTTATCCTACTTTCAATTTCTTCAGAAATAATTTCCATTTTGTTAGCACGTTCTGCATAAATATAAGCAAGGGCTGAATATTTTTTTCTATTATTATCTCTAATAAGTGGATCTTTTTCAAAATAACAGGCATGACAACTACTAGAATCAAAATAATCAACAATTCTACGCACTTCAGAAGAACCATGAACATAAGGACCTCCTATTGCGGTATGTGTATCATATCTTACATCATAATGAGCACGCTCCATACAAGAAATTAATTCTTTTGTAAGTACTGGAACAATCTTTTTAAAATCATCAGAAACAAAAGCTAAATCTTCCACGTGGTTAATTAATAATTGAAAATAATCTGCTCGAAAATCTTTTTTAGGTAAAATATCAGACGCAGAATATGGAAAAGGTTCTCCAATAGAGTCTAATAATTTTAAAAATTTAGATAATCTTTTAAAACTAGGTCTTGGTAAAACACGATAAATAAATGGAATTTTATTATCATGTGCAAACTTTGCCAGATTAGTATTATAAGCAAGCATAAACTCTTCAATTATTATTTCAGCATCTCCGGGATATTTAATAACAGAATCAATTGGAGTATGATTTTCATCATAAATAAAAGTCTGTTTAGGTTGTTGGAATATTAAAGCACCATTCTCTATTCTTTTATTGCGAAGTAAATAAGCTAATTCCCTTGCCTGAAATAAATCCTTAATAAACGGTTCATATTTTATATTATCTAAAGAACCAACAAATAATTTATTAACATCTTCATAAGTCATACTTAATCTTGACTGAATATAAGCCAAAAAAAAGTCACTTTTCAATAAATTACCAAATTTATCATATTCAAAATCACCACTAAAAGTAAGACGTTCTACTCCCTCATTTAAAGATAATAATCCATTAGTAATATTTTTAGGGAACATAGCTTCGAAAGTCTCTCTACTATAATTACTATTACCTTTACGAAAAGCATCACGTCCAAGTGGAGAATTTAAAGAAATAAAAGCAGGAATATCAGTAATATCAACATTCAAATAAAAATTGTCATTTTCCAATGTTTTTGAAAAAATTGCATCATCTTTATCCTTAGAACCTGCACCATCAATAGAAAAGATATCCTCCTCTGTAAGATTTCTTCTTCCGACTTTATCTATATCAGAGATAGAAGAAGGTAACATATTCGATTGTTCAATACTTTCTTTAGAATAACCAACAGGCATACCAAGCTTAGCTGCTTCAATCATGGTTTCTTCACTAAAATCACTATCAGTATGAACCTGTTCAATTACTTCAGCAGTATAAAGACCATTTCCTTTATCTTCCTTTAACTGTGCAGTAACAATATCTCCAACAGAAAAATTATTACCTTCCAACTGAATAGTTATAGAGTAAAAACGCCTATCAAAAGGCTCTATATAATAATTATCATTTATATTTACAACTGTACCATAAATAATAGAATCTGCTCTAGATAATATTTTAACAATTCTAAAAGAAGACTTTTTCTTTTCTAATAAAACAGCATCTCCAGTAGAAACCCCAACAAAATTGCCACGTATCTTTGCTTCATTAGCATATAATTTATATTTACCAGTACTATCAAAATATTGTTTCGAAAAATAAAAAGCTGTTGGTACAACATCTCGTTCCCTTTCTTTATTATAGTAAATACCAACTCTATAATCAGAATTATCAATTAAAAAATATTTATCATTTTCCATAAAATAATCATAATTTTTTAAACCTTCACTTAATATTGATAAAACGTCCTTCTTTATGGGAATAGTCAACTCAATACCATAATCAGAAGATAAACAACTATATAATTCATCTAAAGTTAATGGTTTCTTTCTATTTTCATATAAAATATAATTAATAATATTTTGTAAATTTACTTCATCATTATTCATACCTAAACCCTCCAACAAAAATACAATAACACAATTGATAATAAAAAAAAAGACTTTTAGTCTCTTTTAAAATCTAAGTGAGCTAATAATATTCCTATATTAATCAATCCACATATTCCTACTAAAGTATATACAACTCTTGTAAAGAATGAAGCAGTACCAAATAACATAGCAACTAAATCAATATCTAATATACCAATTAATCCCCAATTAATAGCTCCAATAATGGTAATCGTTAACATTACTTTTTGTAACATTTCCATATTATTTTACCTCCTATAAATAGGATAACCAATTAAAATAATATTATACAAAAAAATAGTTTTCTAAGAAACTATCTTTTATTGTATTCTTCTAACTGCCATTAAGCTGTCCACTGATCCGCTTTCCCAACCAGCAACACTACTAGCAACAACTCCCTGAGAAGGATTAGTAGCATGAACCATCATACCATCACCAACATATAGTGCAGAATGAGTAACCTGTCCATCATGACCCCAGCTTAAAATATCTCCAGGTTGAGCATCAGCATAACTAACTCCAACACCATCATATGCTTGTGTATAAGAACTTCTACTTACACTAATTCCTACTTGAGAATAAACATACTGTACAAAACCACTACAATCAAATGCAGATGGACCATTTGCACCTGAAACATAAGGAGAACCAACCAAAGAATAAGCGATAGATACCAAATCTCCTCCACTTGCATTAGCAGGTAAATTTGAATAAACTGGTGCTTGATATACAGGTTCTGGTTTTGGTGGAGCAACTACTTCCAATTTAAAAACCATAGAAGAAGTATTTCCATTCTTATCCTTTGCAGTAACTGTAATATCATGTTCTCCAACATTATTAATTTCATCAACATTATAATCTAAATGATAATAAAACTTACTATCTTCCAAAACATCTTGTAAAAAAGAAATATCTCCATCTACCTCATCTTTAATAGATTCAACATTAGAAGTTAAGTCAATATCATCCCCTTGAATAATAGAAACTTTTTCTTCTTTTAGAGATATAACTGGAGCAACACTATCTATTACGGATACAATAATAGGTATATCACGAACAATGTTGTCTTTCTTAACTTCAACAACCATTTCTTGTTCACCAACTTTTGAAGTATCAATATCATTCTTAATAGATACTATTTCTCCATCCACCTTTTTGATAAAATCTTCAACTTTATAATTTGCACTCCCATATTCTATTGCTGCATTTTTCTTAGCAACAAGCTTTATACTATTATAAATATAATAATTATGATAGACAAAACAACTATACATAATTACAAGGGACAACATCAACAAAGATAAAAACTTAATCTCCGAGGGTCCATTTTTCTTTTTCATATTAAAATTCCTCCTGAACGAAAAATAGTATATCATTTTTAAATAAAAATGTCAAAAATGTCATTTTCTCTTTATAGAATAAGCAATTTTTTTAAAATTATACTTATCTTTTAGATAATTCTACTACTTTTCTCCAAAGTAAGGGACCAACAACACCATTCACATCAAATCCATAATCTTTCTGTAACTTTAAAACAGATTTTTCAGTAAGATCATCAAATATACCATTTACTCGAACTCCAGGAATAGAGTGATCAAATCTACATATTTTTAATAAAAATTTTTGAAATCTTTTAACATCCTCTCCAGTAATACCTTTCATTAAAAAATAATCTGGATATAATTCATTTATATAATCTTGATATTCTCTAGGAAATGATTTTAATATAGAATTATAAGTATCTTTTAAAACTTTCCAATCTTGATATGTAAAAATACCAGTTACCGGTAATTTATATTTTTTTTGAAATGCTTCTACCATTGTCCTAGAATTATCATTATAAATAGAATTAGTAGGTAATCTAGGAATATCAGGGTCTAAAAAAGCTATAGCATCCAAATAATAATGAATATATTCTACTTCAATTCCTGTATCCCCATAATTAATTTCATCTTCATACAAAAATGTTGCTTCTTCTTCCGATAATCCTTCAGAATATAAATCAGATAGTTTTTTTACACTTGTATAAATATATTTAATTTTATACCAAGTTGCTTTATCAACAATACCAGTTACAGGCAAACTAAATATCTCTTGAAATTTCTTAACAGCATTTACTGTTTCCTCATCGTAAATACCTAAATCAGTCTTAATATCAGGTATAGCAGGATAATTCATTCGAATTCTTTTTAAATCTCTTTGAATTAAAAGAACAGGATTTCCTGCATTTCCAAGTTTTATTTCATATCCAGGATATCCTTCTAACACATCTCCAACAGGAGCATCATATTTTATATTAATATCATTTCCATAATAATACTTCAAAATAGATAATGCATCCCTACCTTGATTAGCTAAAGAAACGCTTCCCCATTGAGACAGCCCATCACATTGAGTTTTTCTACCATCACAATACCTAGCAAAATATGGTTGAATTTGCCCAGACTTAACAAGATAATTATTGAATATTTCTTCAACAATATTGTTTATATTTTCATAAGTAGAACGATTTTCAACAAATGCTTGATCATATATTGGTGAAGACGTAATATCAAAATTATATCCTTTACTCCTATACCATTCATTATATATACGATTCATAGTAAAAGATATAATAGCATAAATGTTCGCGATTAAACAATTTCTTGGCCATGTAGGATATAACTCTGAAGATGCAACATTAGAAATATAATTTACAAAAGAAACTGTAATATTACGAACATTTTCATCAGGTTTTCCTAAATGAACAGTAATATTATTAGGAATAATAGGATATCTAACCGCCATATACTCCTCCAGGAACATAATTAATATTTTGAACTACACAAACTCCATCATACATATTAATATGAAATGTAGTAGGAATACTTTCACCTTGATAAGAAGCATCTATATCATAAGAAACAGTCAAAGGAACACTAAGATTATCAAAAGATAATTTAGGAGCAGGTAAAGATAACGTTTCAATCATACCAGAAGCATCAGTGTATCCTTCATAAAAGACTACTTTCTTATTTTCAATTAAGGAACTAACAACAACCTTTAATCCTGAAACAGGTAAAGCTTCACTAGCAGCATATGCATGAATTTTAAGATTACCTTTCCCAGAATTAATTCTTATAAAATTTTTATAATAATCTGAATTTAAAACCTCACTATCAGAAATCAAATATAAATTATTCATAAAATCTCCTTTTAAATCAATAATTGTTGACCTAAAGTCAAATTATTAGTATTTAAATTGTTTTTTCTTTTTATATCATCAACAGTTTTCTGAAATTTTCTAGCGATTCCATATAATGTATCTCCTCTTTGAACAATATAAGTAAAGTTAGATACAGGTATTTGTAAAACTTGACCAACATTTAAAGCATTACTATTCAACTTATTCATTTGAATTATATTATTAACAGAAGTATTAAACTTTTTAGAAATACTATATAAAGTATCTCCTTTTTGAACAACATATTTCTCTATATTACTATTAGGTAATTCAATATTAGAATCTTCTCCAAAGCATTCTTCCACTTCAAAAGAAGAAGGAATTACTCTAATTTTTAAATTTTGTCCAATACTTAAATTAACATTTTTTAAAGCATTATCTTGAATAATAGTATCAGCTAATACTCCATATTGTTTGGCAATAGAATACAAAGTATCTCCTTTTTTTACTGTATAATTAACATAAGTAGGAACATTCATATCTTCAGGTTTAGTATACATCTCAGGTATCCTAATAACTTGACCAATAACCAAATTGTTATCAGTAAAATAATTAAGTTTCTTTATACTATCAACACTTACATTATAGATTCTAGCAATTCCATACAATGTATCTCCTTTTTTTACTGTATATAAAAACATATTATCCGGATTTGAACCACTTTGAGAAGGAATAATCAAACTCTGTCCTTCTTTCAATGAATAAGCATCTACATTATTAATATCAGCAAGTTCAGTAACTGAAACCCCAAATTGATTACTAATACCATATAAAGTATCCCCCTTTTTTACTACATAAACATCATTCAAATAAATCACCTATAATAATATATGCAAAAAAAATAATAAGTTAAAACAACTTATCATTAAAAAATTATTAATAATTATCCAAAAAACTTTTATAAACCCCATCATTCTTAGTACCAAGTATACAATTTAAGTTAACATTATCAAGAGCTTTAAAAATATTATAATCAACATTAGGATTAGTTTTTCTCATCGTTTCAATAAGATTTTTCATTTCAACTCGTTTACTGGACTCTTCATGATTAGAAACTTTTTCTGTAAAATAACAAGCACAATTTAAAAAATTAAGTTGATTAAATTTTGCCCAATCTTTAATAGATTTTTCCTTAACTAAATATAATGGTCTTATAAGTTCTAAACCACTAAAATTCTCGCTATGTAATTTAGGCATCATTGTTTTTATTTCAGAACCATAAAACATAGAAAGTAGTGTTGTTTCAATAACATCATCTAAATGGTGTCCCAATGCTATTTTATTGCATCCTAAATCTTGAGCCTTTTTATAAAGACATCCTCTCCTCATTCTAGCACATAAATAGCATGGACTTTTTTGAACACTAGAAACAACATCAAAAATATCACTTTCAAACATCTCTAAAGGAATATTCATTTTACCTGCATTATCTATTATTAATTGTTTATTTTTTTCAGTATAACCTGGATTCATACATACATAATGTACATCAAAGGAAACCTTTCCATGTCTTTTTATTTCCTGAAAACATTTAGCAAGTAAAAAAGAATCCTTTCCTCCACTAATACAGACCATAATATTATCATTTTCTTCAATTAATTTATACTCATTAATAGCCTTAACAAACTTACTCCAAATATCTTTCCGATATTTTTTAATAATACTTCTTTCAATTTCTTTATAATCAAACATACACTTATTCTCCTACCATAGAATATCCCAAATCTATTATAATTTTAGAAACATAATCCATTTAATTATTCTTAAACTTTCTTCTACTTAAGATACACAATATAAATCATCATTAATTTTTTTATAAAACAAAAGAATTTTTCTAAGACAAAAACATTATATCATTAGATTTTTATTGTGTAAAATGAAGAATAAAAGAACAGCAAATTCTTGTATTAAAAAAAAAATTTGCTATAATAACAATAGGAGACGATAGAAATGAAGAAAAAATTAAAAATACTAGGAATATCATATATATTAATAATTATATTATTTATATTTGGATTTTACTTATCATCCATAATAAATCCAAGTTACGCCATTGATACAGGAATTAATCGATCCGATATACCAGAAAATACATTTTCAACAAATATTTCAAACTCTAATCAAACAAATTATGTAAAAGATGCTTTAACAGCAAGTGGAAACACATCTACATTTATAGACAATTTTTCTATTCCATCTAATATGAAAATAAACAATAATAATACACCATTATATAAAATGCAAAAGAATTTTGATACACCTACCACAACTGAAAACTTTGAAATAATTGATGAAAATCCTAAAAACATAAATGATTTAGGAATAAGCTATATTCTATCTCATGGATACAATACTAATAATACAACTAATACAATATTTGAAACAAAAACATTTGGTTCAATTACAGATAATAATATTAAACAATATATAACACAAATAGCCCTATGGTTATATATTTATGAAAATAAAAATAAATTTTCTGATACATATTGTGAAAATAATGGTTGTGATTTTACAGATACAAATAATTCATTAGTATCAAGTGAATCAATTAGACAATTAATAGAATCAGCAGGAAATACATCATCATATAATTATTTAAAATATATAACATTACTAGTAAATAAAGCAAACAATTATACAGGAGAAACTGAAATACAATTAACTCCAATATCAGGCAACTTAAACTATGAAATTAATAACAGTTCAACCTTATTGACAACTGAAACCATTACACCTGCAGTAAGCAAAAATGAAGAAAACTTTATGTATTACTCAATAGAAATAACAGACCCAAATAATTATGGAGTATATATAACAGATAATAACAATAATAAAATAACAAATACTAATATATTAACAGGTTCATTCAAAGTTGCAGTACCTCTAAAAGAAGACTTAGAATCAATGAACTTAGATAGTATTGAAATAAATATATTTGGAAACTTTATAAAAGATGAAGCATATGAATATAGAGTTACTTCAAAAGCAACAGGAGAATTAACAAAACAAGATAATTATTCAAACGTATTATTAGGATATAGTCCAAATGAAATTGTAAAAACAAGTTTTAATTTACATAACTATACCGAAATAAACAAAATAGATAAAAACGATTCAAACCCCCTTGCAGGAGCATCATTAGTTATAAAACAAAAAAATTCAGAAGAAGAAATTGAAACATGGGTATCAACTAATGAACCTCATTATAAATACCTACCTAATGGAGAATATGAACTATGTGAAAAAGAAGCTCCTAATGGATATAAAATCGCAGAATGTATAACTTTTTCTATAGATAATTCAACTATTAAAGTAATAACATTAGAAAATGAATTAATTATAGAAGATATTCCTGATACAAATAGCAAAAAAAATATACTTATAATTATACTAGGAATATCATTAATCATAGTTGGTTCCATAACTACAATAATAGTATCAAAAAGAAAACAATTAGGATAAAACCTCCAGACTCTCTGGTGGTTTTCTTATACAAAAAAAACTAACTTTTCTGTAAGCAATTTATTGCATCTCAAACTAAGTGTACGAATATCAATTACTATGTTCCTTTTACTAACACTATTTAATCATTTTTTTAAATGATACAGATAAAATTTATTATATAATATCTCTTTAGGAAAAAAATAGTTTTATATGCATAAAATAATATCGTACTCATCCATTAAGAAAACCATCTACTCAGAGAGGAATCTTAATTATGATTGATAGTACTCCTCATGATTGGTTTCAAAATGGTAGAAAATCTTCATTACATTTTGCAATTGAAGATGTCACTGGTAAAGATTTATGTGGTTAATTTATGCCTACTGAATGTATGGAGAGCTATGTTCATATGTTAGAAATATTGGTTACTAAATATGGTATACCTGAAAACATTAATTGTTGTGTTCATATTTACTCTATAGTTATAAACAGATCCATCTATATGAAAAAATTTTTCACTACTAGCAATAACTATAAGAATAATTGCTAAATCTTCTCATTTAGTTTTTCAGGAAATTTTAAATCTACAATTAAATCTCTACTAATTAGTTTATTACCAATTTCAGGTGTTTCTGTTACAATGTAATCTCTATTTTAACTTAAATTCACTATCTGCCTACCATATATCACTCCAATTGCATTTCCCTTCGTCATTAAGAAATATTTAAAAAATGAAAATCATCACAAAATTGGTTAATATATTTTCAAATATTCCTATGTAATTATTAATTATATTATTTTTTTACTCCCCATTTTTCAGTATTTGGATTTTTATAAGGCCCTTCATATATAAATCCACTCTTTATAGCTGTATTTTTTGATTTTTCATTTAATTTATCAATCCATAAATTTGGTGAAACTTTTTGTGATAAACAAAATTCTTTAACCGCTATAAGCATCTCAACAGCATATCCATTATTTCTAAATGGTTTATAAATTTCATATTCAATATAATTATTATTATCTATATTAATATAACCTACTACTGTATTATTTTTATAAATTTCATCAATGTTTATATTTTCTTTAGAGAAAGTTTGATTTTTTAATATAACAATATTATTTTTACTATTACTTTGACTATCCAAAGTAATGATAATTAATCTTTTAGTTTCTATAAATAAATCAGGTAACATACAATTTTCCTCCTACTATTTGACATTTTTTATTTTTAATAACAATTTATTTAACAACTTTTAAGAACATAAACTGATAAAATACGTTTTATGGTAACACATTATAGTAGAAATAGATTACTCTTAAAATATCACCATATGATACAATTAATAAATCTTTATTTATAATTTCATCTAAAAAATAGCAAATTCCTTTATACAATATAGATAAATCATCAAAAGTTTCATCATTGAATTTGTAATTATAATCAAAAAAACTTTTTGCAAAAAACTTCACACTCTAATTATTTTTCATCAAAATCACCTATAATTCGTTATTTAATTCTATTATCATAAATAACCATTATATTTTTTATTATTTTAAGTGTTTACTTTTCTCTTAACATAGATAAACAATAAATTACATCATATTGTATATTTTTCATTAACTATCTCGTTTGAATTGCTTATAAAGATCTATATCATTAATATCCTCATCCAAGATTCCATTGTAAATACCTTGAACAATTGCGGTAGTTAATTCATGCAATATACCAAAAATCTTTATATTTTCTCTCTAATTCAATATTTACACACTCAATTCTATTGTATCATATTTCTAGACCATTTTATTAATAACTTATAAAACATAATGTGGTTACACTGATTAAAATAAAAATTCTGTTTTATAATACTTTAATCTATAATTTTTTATTAGCAATCATTTATATAAAATCATAATAGACTTTGTCCAGTTTTTACATCAACTTTCTTTTTTTAATTACATATTTACATAAAATTAATTTAATGATTTTTTCTTAAATTCAAAAGGAGATTTTAAAATTTATATGGTCGTTTTCTATAAATTCACCTCCAGCCAATGAAAAAAGTTTTTAATATCAATTATTCTGAAATTACTTACAAAGAAAAACACACATTTAATATAAATATGTGTATATTAACATCAAATGGTGGAACTGAGGAGAATCGAACTCCTGTCCGAAAATAGAGCTACATAAACTTCTACAAGTTTAGTTAACTAATTATATTCATATAATTTTCAAGTAGTTAACGACCAAAAAATTATACTAGTCTAAAAATTCTTTCTATTTGCTAGACAACAAATAGCTATAACCTATAAAATGAACCTCTTAAAAGCTCCTAGGTAAGAACTAAAAAGAAGCGCTGGCTCGTATTATTAAAGAGCGTAAGCAACAGCTTGGCGTCCACCAAAGAAGTTAGCTACAGCATTTTTTAATTTATTTGCATTTATTTTTTTGTGTCCGTAACGTGGACATTCGACTTGCCATCTATGCTCAACTATTCCCGTCGAAACCAAATCAGCCCCGTATAAACATTATACCATAAATATTTTTTATTGCAAGAAAAAAACAATTTGTAAAGAAAATGATTTTTGTTGCAAATGCAACATATACTTTAGACAAATAGTGTTATAATAATCCAGGAGGTAGTAAAAATGGAAACAATAGATGAATGGAGAAATTTTAAAGAAGGTGAATGGTGCTACGAAATAAACGTAAGTGAATTTATAAAAAAAAATTATACCCCTTACTTAGAAGATGAAAAATTTCTTGAAGGGCCAACAACTAAAACAAAAAAAATATTAGATGTTTACGAAAAAACATGTAAGGAAGAAGTAAAAAAACATGTAATAGATATTGATACAAAAACTCCTGCTGGAATAAATGCATTTAAACCTGGATATATATCTAAAGATGATAATGTTATAGTAGGATTACAAACTGATGCTTTATGTAAAAGAAGCATTGTTCCTAAAGGCGGACTAAAAATGATTTATCAAGAGTTAGATGCATATGGATATAAAATGGATAAAAATTTAGATTCATTTCTAAATTCAAATCTAGTTAAAACCCATAATGACGGAGTATTTGATGCATATACAAAAGAAATCAGGACAGCAAGACATGTCAAACTACTAACAGGGCTTCCAGATGCATATGGACGTGGAAGAATAATTGGAGACTATAGAAGAATTGCATTATATGGAACAGAAAAATTAATGCAAGAAAAGTATAAAGAATGGAACGAAATGAAAATAAATGTTATGGATCAAGACACCATTCGATTAAGAGAAGAAATTGCTATGCAGTATAAAGCTTTAAACGAAATTAAAGAAATGGCAAAATCATATGGATTTGATATAACAGAACCAGCAAAAAATGCTAAAGAAGCAGTTCAATGGACCTATTTTGGATATCTTGCAGCTATCAAAGAAAATAATGGAGCAGCAATGTCACTAGGAAGAGTAGATGCATTCTTTGATATCTATTTTGAAAGAGATTTTAAAGAAGGTACATTAACAGAAAAAGAAGCACAAGAAATAATCGATAATTTTGTTATAAAATTAAGAGCAGCAAGACATTTAAGAACTCCAGAATATGACGAATTATTCTCAGGCGATCCAACCTGGGTAACTTGTTCTTTAGGAGGAATGACTAAAGAAGGTATAACAATGGTTAATAAAACATCATATAGAATCATACACACCTTAGAAAATCTAGAAAGTGCACCAGAACCAAACATGACAATTTTATGGGCACAAGGTCTACCAGAAACATGGAAAAAATACTGTGCAAAAATAAGTATAAAAACAGATTCAATTCAATATGAAAACGATGATTTAATGAGACCATCAATGGGAGATGACTACGCAATAGCCTGCTGTGTATCATCTATGAGAGTTGGAAAGGATATGCAATTCTTTGGAGCAAGATGTAATTTAGCAAAAGCACTTTTATATTCTATAAATGGTGGAATTGATGAAATGAAAAGAAAACTTGTTATTCCTGGTTTTGAAATAATGAAAGATGAATACTTAGACTATGAAAAAGTTAAAAAGAATTACTGGAAAATGCTTAAAGAAGTAGCAAGAATTTATAGTGATGCAATGAATATAATTCACTATATGCACGATAAATATGCTTATGAAGCAGGTCAAATGGCCCTTCATGATACAAATGTAAATAGACTAATGGCATATGGAGTAGCAGGTTTTTCAGTAGCAGTAGACTCTTTATCAGCAATTAAATACGCAAAAGTAAAACCAATAAGAGATGAACAAGGCATAGCAATAGACTTTGAAATAGAAGGAGACTATCCAAAATTTGGAAATGATGATGATAGAGTAGATGAAATCGGAAAAGAATTATTAGAAAAATTCTATAAAGAACTATCATCACATAAATGTTATCGCAATGCTCACCCTACTCTATCTGTATTAACAATTACATCAAATGTAGTATATGGTCAAAATACAGGAGCAACACCAGATGGAAGAAAAGCAAAAATACCATTTGCACCAGGAGCAAACCCAATGCATGGAAGAGATGCATCTGGAGCAATCGCATCCCTTAATTCAGTAGCAAAACTAGATTGGGAAAATTGTTGTAGAGATGGAATATCAAATACATTTTCAATTATTCCACAATCATTGGGGAAAAATGAAAAAGAAAGAACAAATAATTTAGTTCAATTATTAAATGGATATTTCCAACAAGGGGCACACCACTTAAATGTAAATGTATTAGATAGAGAAACCTTAATTGACGCAATGGAAAACCCAGAAAAATATCCACTTTTAACAATTAGAGTATCAGGATATGCTGTTAGATTTAACAAATTAACAAGAAAGCAACAAGAAGAAGTCATCTCAAGAACATTTCATGAATCATTATGAAAGCAAGTATAAATAAAATAGAAACTTTTGGCCTAGTAGATGGTCCCGGTATAAGAACTGTAGTCTTTTTTCAAGAATGTAAATTAAGATGCAAGTTTTGCCATAATCCTGAATCTTGGTGTAAAAAAGAAAATAATATTACAGTAGATGAATTAGTAAAAAAAATAAACAGGAGTAAACCTTATTTCCAAAATAATGGTGGTGTTACTTTATCAGGTGGAGAACCTATTCTTCAAAAAAAATTTTTAATTGAATTATGTAAAAAACTAAAAAAAGAAAATATTCATATAGCATTAGATACAGCAGGAATTGGAGAAGATAATTACGAAGAATTATTAAAATACATAGATTTAATACTTCTAGATGTTAAACATTATGATAAAGATGGATTTATCGATATAACACAAACAGATAATTATGATAAATTTATAAACTTTATAAAACAAGTAAATAAATCAAAAAAAGAAGTATGGATAAGACAAGTAATAATTCCAAATTATAATGACAATTATGAATATATAAATAAGTTATTAAATTTCATCAAAAATAATATTCAAAATGTTACAAAAATAGAATTATTACCATTCCATACAATGGCATTTGAAAAATATAAAAAACTAAATATTAAAAATCCATTTGAAAATACAGAAGCAATGAACAAAGAAGAATGTTTAAAACTAGAAGAATATATAACAAAAGAGCTATTCAAAAATGAATAGCTCTTTTAATAATGTCTTTTCAAGTTTTTATCAACTTCTCTTTTTATATCTCTTTCTTTTATTGATTCTCTTTTATCATAGTTTTTCTTTCCGCGTCCAATTCCAACTAATATTTTAAATTTATTATCTTTAAAATATCCTTTTAATGGAACTAGAGTCAATCCATTAAGAGAAATAGATTCTTCTATTTTTTTTATTTCTCTCTTATGTAATAATAGTTTTCTACTTCTTGTTTCAGAATGATTAAAAATATTTCCTTCTCTATACTGACCAATAAACATGTTTAAAAGGAAAACTTCACCATTCTTAACAACTCCATAGCAATCTTTTAAATTACAATGTCCAGCGCGAATAGACTTAATTTCAGTACCAGTTAAAACAATACCTGCCTCATATTCATCCTCTATAAAATAATCAAATTTTGCTTTTCGATTAATTATTTCCATTTTGAATCACATTTTCCTCTCCTGATAATCCCCAAACCAATTCAGGATATCTTTCATTAACAATTGCTCTATACTTATCATATAATTGTATATAATTTCGTAATAAATTATCATTTAATTGAGGATACGGAACCACTTTAAAATCATGATTAACTCCCCCACGAGAAGTTGTAGTAGTATAAACTAATTGAGCTCTAGGATTAATTACTGTATTTGTAATTGTATCATCAATATCTTTCATTTTGTTAAGTGTTACTTCAAAAGCTAATCCAGTAAAATTATCAATATCATTTTGATCACTTATAAAATTTCCTAAAGAGTAAACCACAAAAGTTTTTCCATTATTAATGTATTCAACTGTTTGAATAACATGTGGATGTGCCCCAATAATTAAATCAACACCTAAACTAGATAAATAATTTGCTATTTCTTCCTGTTTATAATCTACTTTAAAAGAATATTCTGTTCCCCAATGCATAGCAACAATAACAAAATCAACTTTGTCACGAACTTTTTGAATATCACTAGCAGCCTTTTCATCACTATACTCATTATTTAAATATGATTTACCGGTTGGAGTCGGTAATCCATTATTCCAAATAGTATATGAGATAAAAGCATATTTTATATTATTAACTTCATATATTTTTGTAATAGATGTTTCTCTATCTTCTTCACTATTCCATTGCCCAGATGTAACAACATTTGATTTACTTTTCCAATATTCTACAGAGTTTAAAACTCCTTGTTCTCTCTTATCCATAGTATGATTTGTTGCTAAAGAAACCATATTGAATCCAGCATCAATAAATGCATCCCCAACCTCTTGTGGAGAATTAAATAAAGGATAACTAGAATATCCTAAACTAGCTCCTCCTAAAATAGTTTCTTGGTTATAATATGCAATATCATACTTTGATGAAATAGGCTTAATTGCCTCAAGCATTGGTTTAAAATCATAAGATCCATCACTTTGTTTAGCATCATTATAAACTCCCCAATGAATTAGAGCATCTCCAACCATAAATATTTTTGCTTGATAATTTTCAACCTTCTTTTTCTCAACTACTGGTTCCTTAACTTTTTTTTCAACTTTATTTTCTAACTTAGATGATTGATTAAAAATATAGAAACACACCCCTAAACCAATAATGATAATTAAAAAAAATACAAAAATAAAATTTTTTTTAAACTTTACCTTCTTCTTCATACTGCTCAACCTTCCTTACTACTTCAAAATCAATCATTTTTTCTTCTTTAGAAGCACGAACAACCTTAACCACTAACCTTTCACCAATAGAATATCTGACATGACTTCTTTCTCCAGTCAAAGTCATATGTTCTTCATCATAATGAAAGAAATCATTCATATCTTTTATTGGAACTAAACCCTCTATTAAATTAGGCAACTCAACAAACATACCAAAACTAGTAACAGAAGATATTATTCCTTCAAACTCTTCACCAATATGTTTTTCCATATATTCAGCCATCTTCATATCATCTACTTCTCTTTCACAATCAATAGATGCCCGTTCTCTTTCAGAAGAATGTTCTGAAATATAAACTAATTTTTCTTCCCATTTTCTAATTGTTTCAGAATCCATTTTTTTATCAAACAAATAAGTATGTAATAATCTATGAACAGTAGTATCTGGATATCGTCTTATTGGAGAAGTAAAATGAGTATAGCAATCACTTGCCAAACCATAATGTCCAAGATTTTCGGGTCTATAAACAGCCTTTCGCATACTTCTCAATAACAAAGATGATAAAATTTGATATTCCTTCTTATCTTTTAACTGCTCTAGTATATGCTGTATAGTAGTAGGTTTAACATCTTTTATATTTCCTGTTATAGTATAACCTAACCCACTAACAAAATGTAAAAAACTTTGAATTCTTTCTTCTTCAGGATATTCATGTACTCTATAAATAAATGGTAAATTCATAAAATAAATATGCGTTGCAACACATTCATTAGCAGCAATCATAAAATCTTCAATTAATTTTTCACCTGTACCCCTATCTCTTAAAACAACATCGTAAGGAACACATTTTTCATCAACTAATATTTTAGCTTCATTAACATCAAAATCAATATATCCCCTTTTCTCTTTAGCTTTTCTAAGAATTGCTGCAAGTTCAGCCATAAGAGTTAATGCATCAACATAAGGTTCATACCCTTCAGGTATTTCATTTTTTTCCAAAATACTATTTACTTTTTTATAAGTCATCTGAATATTAGAACAAATTACACTAGGAAAAATATCATAACTTATCTGTTTACCAGAAGAATCAAACTCCATAACACAAGAAATAGCTAACCGATCAACATTTGGATTTAAAGAACAAATTCCATTTGATAACTCATGAGGCAACATAGGAATAACTCTATCAACTAGATAAACACTTGTTCCACGATCCATTGCTTCATTATCCAACGGACTTCCCTCTTTAACATAATAACTAACATCTGCTATATGAACACCTAACTCATAATGCCCATTTTTTAATTTCTTTATAGATATAGCATCATCAATATCTTTTGTATCATCACCATCTATAGTAAAAATCATTTCATCCCTTAAATCTTTTCTACCATTTCTTTCATAATTTTTTACTTCAGAAGGAATTTTAGATACCTCATCTTTAACATCTTCAGGAAAATCAATATTAATATCATATTTATAAATTATAGATAGTATATCAACCCCTGGATCAGTAATATGACCAATAATAGAAGTAACTCTACCTTCATATCGACCACTATTATTTAATTTTTTTATAAGTTCAACAACAACTTTATGACCATCAACAGCATTCAAACTTTTATCCTTAGGGACCTCAATATCCAACTTAATTCGATCGTCATCCAAATCAATGTGCCCAACATTTTTTTTGTCAAATTTAATAACTCCAATATACTTTTGATTTTTTCTACTAACTATTTTTAAAACTCTACCCTCAACTTTATCAAATTTCATTTTAGAGATTATTTCAACTAAAACAATATCATCATGTATAGCTCCATTCATATTATCAGAAGAAATAAAAATATCATCTGGCATATCTTTCACTTCGACAAAACCAAAACCCTTTTTATTAACTCTCATTAATCCTTTTTTTAGATGACTTTTCTCTAACATCATATATCTATTCTTATTTGAATGATAAACAATGACTTCATCCTCCAACTTTTTTAATTCTTCTTGTAACAACACAATTTCATCACTAGAACTAATTTGTAATAAATCTTGTAACTCAAAAATATCAATTGCTCTATCACAATTTTGTAATACATTAATTATATTATCTCTCACTTGTACCACCTTCTATTATATTATACTTTATTATATCAAAGATAACTAGTAAAAAAAATAAAAAGGACCAAAGTCCTTAAATAAACATTGAAACTAAACAAATAGTAAAAAATATTAAACCCAATAACGCTGTAATACGAGTAATAATTAATTCAGAACCTCTTTCTTTTCTATTAACAAACAACTCACTTTGTCCACCAGATATAATCTGAGGTCCACCATCTGCTTTAGCTCCTTGTAATAATACTATAATAATTAAAAGAATTGAAACTATAAGTAATGCTGTTTCCATAGAATCCCTCCATAACATTAATTATAATATCATATTAATAAAGAAAAAGCAAATTATTAACTATTTAATTCTTCTTCAATTCTTAATAGTTGATTATACTTACAAACTCTATCAGTTCTAGACATAGACCCAGTCTTAATTTGTCCCAAATTTAAACCTACAGCCAAATCCGCAATAGTAGTATCTTCTGTTTCACCAGAACGATGTGAAATAATAGTAGCATATCCATTTTTTCTTGCTAAATCAATTGTTTCTAATGTTTCAGTAATTGTACCAATTTGATTTACTTTTAATAAAATAGCATTCCCAGCATGATTATCGATTCCCATTTGAAGACATTTTTTATTAGTAACAAACAAGTCATCACCAACTAATTGAATTCTATCTCCAATTCTCTCTGTTATTTTTCTAAAACCATCCCAATCATTTTCATCTACTGGATCTTCTATAGAAATAATAGGATATTTATTAACTAATTCCTCAAAAAAATCAATTAATTCATCAGTAGTTAAAGTCCTATTTTCTCCAATAAGGTTATACTTTCCATCTTTATAAAATTCAGATGCTGCAACATCAATTCCTAAGCAAACATCTTTTCCAGGTTCATATCCAGCTCTTTTTATAGCTTCCATAATAAGATCAAAGCCCTCACTATTAGATTGTAAATCAGGAGCAAAGCCACCTTCATCTCCTACACCAGTAGCAAGTCCTTTTTCATTCAATACTTTCTTTAAATTATGAAAAACCTCTGCCCCTACCCTAAGTCTCTCACGTATAGAATCTCTTTGAGGTATAATCATAAATTCTTGAAAATCAAGCTTATTATCAGCATGAGCTCCTCCATTAATAATGTTCATCATAGGTCTAGGTAAATTTTTCCCTTCCCCAACGTAACGATACAAAGGTATATTAGCTTCGATTGCACTTGCTTTCATAGCTGCCATACTAATACCAAGAATAGCATTAGCACCAAACTTAGATTTTGTTTCAGTACCATCAAAATCAATCATAGCATAATCTAACGTTTTTTGGTCACTAGCATCCATACCAATAACTAAATCACGTAAAGGCCCATTTACATTTTCAACAGCTTTTAAAACACCTTTTCCTAAATATCTAGAATTATCACCATCACGAAGTTCTAATGCTTCCCTTTCTCCAGTAGAAGCTCCACTAGGCACCGCTGCTCTACCTACAATTCCATTTTCTAAAATAACATCTACTTCAACAGTTGGATTTCCACGTGAATCAAGAATTTCACGTCCAACAACATCTTTAATCTTCATAATTACCTCCATTTTTTATAATTATATCATATAGTTTCAATATTTCATAACTTCTTTTGACCAAAGAACTACTACTAGAATTTATTATCTCTATACTTCCATTTTTTGATGGATTTAATAAATTTTTACATTCTAATTGACGTTTTACTTCTCTAGCAACACCACTACCTCCATCTAATAGAGAAACTCCAGGCAAAACATTTTGTATTTCTTCTTTTATAAGAGGATAATGTGTACAACCTAAAACAATTGAATCAACCTTACCCTTAAACGGAAGTAATAATTTATTAAGCAATAATCTAATACTAACAATATCATTTAACTCAATTAGATGAGCAAGATTTTCACCAGAAACAAGAAATATCTCTTGATCTAGATTCTTATAATCATGAATTAATTCCTGAACTCTTTTAGACTTAGAAGTATAGGGAGTAGATAATATAATAGTATTTTTATAATTACAATCATAAGCAACCTTAATAGCCGGCACAGTACCAACAAAAATTGTATTAGGATACATTTTACGTAAAGACTCCATACAAGAAGTCGTTGCTGTATTACATGCTATAACAATTATCTTACAATCCTGTTCTAATAGATAATCAACAATATTTGAAGTAATTGTCAATAATTCTTTTTCAGATTTATCACCATATGGATTATTCAAACTATCTTCATATAATAAATAATCTTCATTTGGAAGTATTTTTAATAATTCTTTTAATACAGATAATCCACCTAAACCAGAATCAAATATTCCAATTTTCTTATTCATGATTATTCTTCAACTCCATAACTTTTTGTTTAAATTCCGCACCTCTTATCTCACACTCTTTATATTGATCCCAACTAGCACTAGCAGGAGATAATAATACAACATCACCATTTTTAGCAATTAAAGCAGCTTTATCAAACCCATCTTTCAAATGTTCATAAACAAATACCTCTTTATTAAGTGATTTAGCATAATCCTTAACTCTATCTCTACATTCTCCAATCGCAATAATTGTCTTTACATTATCCATATAAGGAGTAAGATCATTAAATCTTTGCCCACGCTCTAATCCTCCTAAAAAAAGAATGATAGGACATTTAAACGAAGATAAAGCAATCTGACAGCATTTAATGTTAGTTGCCTCAGTATCATTATAATATTCAACTCCATCTACAGTATCTATATATTCAAGTCTATGCTCAACTCCACGAAAGTTTGAAATAACATCTACAATTATATCATTAGAAATATTATATTCTTTAACAGCCATTATAGCAGCCATACAATTTTCAACATTATGTAAACCTTTAATTTTAATATCTTTTATATTTATTATTTCTTGATCAAAGTAATAAATAATGTCACCAACTAAATGACATCCATCTATAGGATTTTTACTTGAAAAATACTTCTTAACACTTTTAATATTTTTTAATTCTTCAATAACATCAAAATTATCATAATTCATAATAGCTATATCAGAAGAATCTTGTCTATAAAACATCCGACTTTTAGTTTCCTTATAATGACTATATGTTTTCATAAAATCTAAATGAGCTTCGCTAAAATTAGTTAAAATTCCAACATGTGGATGAAAGTCAATAAAATTCTCCCCTTGTTGACAAGAACACTCTATAACTATTATATCCCCACTTTTAACATCATCTAAAATGCTAGATAAAGGATATCCTATATTTCCAGCTAAATGAACTTTATTACCAAACGCTTTATGCATTATTTCATAAATAATTGTTGTTGTTGTTGTTTTACCATTAGTACCAGTAATACCAATTATATCAACATCTTTTGGTAATAAGTGATAAGCCATTTCCACCTCATTTATTACAGGAATTCCAAGCTCTTTTGCCTTTAAAACATACTTATGATCAATAGGAACACCAGGATTTTTAATTAAATAATCAAATGACTTATCTAACAAATTATCTGGATGAGAGCCAAAAACTAAATTAACACCAAGTTTTTTTAATTCTTTCACCTGTCTAGCATCCTGCATAGCTTCTTCCTTAAAATCATTTAAAAAAACATTATTACCTCTTTTTACTAAAACTTTAGCAGCTTGAAAGCCACTTCTAGCAAATCCCAAAATTAAAATCTTATTATTTTTAAACATAAAATCACCAATATAAGTATACTATATCTAATTATTTTTGACTATAAAAGTTTTATATATTGTAAGAAAGAAAAAGATTATGATATAATAAATAAAAGATTGGAGTGAAAATTTAAAATGAAAATTGTAAAATTAAATAGTGAACAATTTGATAGATTTGCATCATCACATCGTTACAGAAATTACTATCAAAGTTCAATGTATGCAAATGTAATGAAAAAATTCGGATATCACTCTCAATTTCTAGGAATAGTAAATGATAATAACAAATTAATAGGAGCAACTTTAATTATATATAAAGAAGTTTTTATGGGAAACAAAATGGCTTATGCTCCAAGAGGTCCACTATTTAACTATGATAATGAAGAAGATACTCTAGAGTTAACAGAAAAATTAAAAAAAGTTTTAGGAAAACAAGGATTTATGTTATTAAGAATAGATCCATATATACCAATTACTATTAGAGACTATGAAGGAAACATAATGAACTTTAACAATAAAGCAAATGCTATAACAGATAACTTAGAAAAAGCAGGATTTATATATAAAGGCAAAACAGTATATTTTGAAACAGAAAAACCAAGATGGGAAGCATTAATTATACTTCAAAGGGATATAAGAGAAATTTTTTCTAAAGCTGACAAAAGAACAAGAAACAAAATAAGAAGAGCAACAAATAGCGGAATTGAAATTGTAAAAGAAACAAATAAAAATATTAATAAATTATATAGTTTTTTAAAAAAGAAAGAAAAAAAACCATTATCTTATTATAAAAAAATTTGTGAAAGTTTTGAAGATAATGTTGATATATACTATGCAAAAATAAATACAGAAACATTCTTAATAAATAGTAGAAGAAATTACGAAAAAGAAACAGACTATAATACGACACTAGCAGAAAAAGTACAAAATATGTCTCTAGATGAAAAAGAAAGAAATAATTATCTAAACAAAAAAATGGAATCAGATAGATTAATAACATCTTATAAAAATAGTCTATTAAAAGCAACTGAATTATTAAAAAACAATCCTAATGGAATTATAATAGCAGGGGCATTAATTATTAAGTATGATAATGCAGCATTTTTATTTGCAGAAGGTATTGACGAAGAATATAGCTATTTAAATGCAGCATATTTAATAAAATGGCAACTAATCAACGATTACAATGCCCAAGGACTAAAATACCTAAATTTGAACGGGATAGCAGGAGAATTTGAGAACGAAAATCAATATAGCGGATTAAACGAATCAAAACTAGGATTTAATACCACAATAACAGAATATATAGGTGAATTTGATATTATTTTAAATAATTTTAAATACAATTTATATAAAAAAATGAACAAAAAGTAAAAAATCACTAAAAAGTGATTTTTTTTTGAATTTTTTAATAAAAAACTTATTAACAACCTATCTAATATTCATTACAATAAAACAAAAAAGTCAATGTTCATAAACATTGACTAATTAATAAAATTATTATTCAACAATTTCAGTAACTGAACCAGCACCAACAGTTCTACCACCTTCACGGATAGAGAATTGAGTACCTTGTTCAAGTGCTATAGAATGGATTAATTCAACTTCCATATCAACATTATCACCTGGCATAACCATTTCAGTTCCTTCTGGTAAAGTAATTACACCTGTAACATCAGTTGTTCTGAAATAAAATTGTGGACGATAATTGTTGAAGAATGGTGTATGACGTCCTCCTTCTTCTTTACTTAATACATAAACTGCAGCTTTGAATTTATGATGTGGAGTAACTGTTCCAGGTTTAGCAAGAACTTGTCCTCTTTCAACTTCTTCACGAGCAATACCACGTAATAATACACCAGCATTATCTCCAGCTTCTGCATAATCTAATTGTTTACGGAACATTTCAATTCCAGTAACAACAGTTTTCTTAGTTTCTTTTATACCAACAATTTCAACTTCATCATTAAGTTTCAATGTACCACGCTCAACACGACCAGTAACAACAGTTCCACGTCCAGTGATTGTAAATACATCTTCAATACTCATTAAGAAAGGTTTATCATTATCTCTTTCAGGTGTTGGTATCCAAGTATCAACAGCTTCCATTAACTCATCAATCTTAGCAGTCCATGCAGGATCACCCTCAAGAGCCTTAAGAGCAGAACCACGAATAATTGGAGTATCATCTCCTTCATATCCATATTCGTTTAATAAATCACGAATTTCCATTTCTACTAAGTCTAATAATTCTTCATCATCAACCATATCACATTTATTCATGAAAACAACCATTTTAGGTACTCCAACTTGACGAGCAAGTAAGATATGTTCACGAGTTTGTGCCATAGGTCCATCTGTTGCAGCAATAACTAAGATTGCTCCATCCATTTGAGCTGCTCCAGTAATCATATTTTTAACATAGTCAGCATGTCCTGGGCAATCAACATGTGCATAATGTCTAGCATCAGTACTATATTCAACGTGAGCTGTATTAATTGTAATACCACGTTCTCTTTCTTCTGGTGCTTTATCAATATTTGAGAATTCTACTTTCTCATTACCATTTTTTCCTGCTAAACAAGATGTAATAGCAGCAGTCAATGTAGTTTTTCCATGATCTACATGTCCAATTGTACCAATATTAACATGTGGTTTTGAACGATCAAATTTTGCTTTTGCCATAATTATTTCCTCCTTTTTTATTTACAACATATATTTTATCGAATAATTTAAAAATTATCAACTATTTTAATACATATTTTAATTAATTTCCACTTTTCTTAATAATTTCATCAGCAATACTCTTAGGAACTTCTTCATAATGATCGAAAAACATTACAAATGTTGCTCTACCTTGAGTATTAGAACGTAAAGTAGTAGCATATCCAAACATCTCTGATAGCGGAACCATAGCACTTAACTTAATTGCATTTCCTTGACTTTCTTGTCCAAGTGGTTTACCACGACGAGATGTTAAATCACCCATTACATTTCCAAAATATTCATCTGGAGTTGTAACATCAACTTTCATAATTGGTTCAAGTAAAACAGGTTTACATTTATTCTTTGCTTCTTTTAAAGCAAAGCTAGCAGCAATCTTAAATGCCATCTCATTAGAGTCAACATCATGATAACTACCATCAAATAATGTTGCTTTAACATCTATCATAGGATAGCCAGCTAAAATACCAGTTTGTAAAGCTTCTTGTAATCCTTTATCAACAACAGGAATATATTCACGAGGAACAACTCCTCCAACTATTTGATCTACAAACTCGTAACCTTTATCTGGATTTGGTTCAAATTTAATCCATACATGTCCATATTGACCACGTCCACCAGATTGCTTAATATATTTTCCTTCACAATCGCCTTCTTGTTTAATTGTCTCGCGATAAGCAACTTGTGGAGCTCCAACATTTGCTTCAACATTAAACTCTCTCTTCATACGATCAACTAAAACATCAAGATGTAATTCACCCATTCCAGCAATAACAGTTTGTCCAGTTTCAACATCTGTATGTACTTTAAATGTAGGATCTTCTTCTGCTAATTTTTGTAATGCAAGAGCCATTTTATCTTGATCCGCTTTGCTCTTAGGTTCAACAGCTAACTGAATAACTGGTTCAGGAACCTGCAAACTTTCAAGGATAATAGGCTTTTTCTCATCACAAAGAGTATCACCTGTAGTAGTATTCTTTAATCCAACAGCAGCAGCAATATCTCCAGTATAAACATCTGTAATTTCTTTACGATTATTTGCATGCATTTGAAGAATACGACCAATTCTTTCTTTAGAATCTTTAGTAGAATTCAATACATATGAACCACTTGATAAATGACCTGAATAAACTCTAAAGAACGTTAAACGTCCAACAAATGGATCGGTCATAACCTTAAATGCTAAAGCTGAAAATGGTTCTTCATCTTTTGGATGTCTCTCTTCTTCTTTACCGTCTAAAGTTGTTCCTTTAATAGAAGGAATATCAAGAGGACTTGGTAAATAATCTACAACAGCATCTAATAAAAGCTTGATACCCATATTTCCTAATGCAGTTCCACACATAACTGGGAAAAATTCAGCAGCAAGTGTTCCTTTACGAATAGCAGATTTAATCATATCAACAGTAACTTCTCCGCCATCCAAATAAGTCATCATCATATCATCATCAAACTCTGCGACAGCCTCTATTAATTCAGCTCTTTTTTCTTCAGCAATATCCTTTAATTCATCAGGAATAGGAATCTCCTTAGCATTTTCTGATTGTTGACCATCATATTCATAAGCTTTCATATTTACTAAGTCAACTACACCATGGAAAGTATCTTCTGAACCAATTGGCCATTCAATAGGTTTGGCATTAACTCCCAAACGATCTTTAATAGTTTTTAAACTATATTCAAAATTTGCCCCCATCTTATCCATCTTATTAGCAAAAATGATTCTAGGTACTTTAAATTCAGATGCTTGTCTCCAAACAGTTTCAGTTTGAGGTTCAACACCAGCTTGTGCATCAAGAAGAGCAACAGCTCCATCTAATACACGAAGAGATCTAGAAACTTCAATAGTAAAATCTACATGCCCTGGAGTATCAATAATATTCAAACGATATCCCTTCCAATGAGCAGTAGTTGCAGCAGATGTAATTGTAATACCACGTTCTTGCTCTTGGGCCATCCAATCCATCTGAGATTCACCATCATGAGTTTCACCAATCTTATGAGTTACACCTGTATGAAATAAAATTCTTTCAGTACAAGTAGTTTTCCCAGCATCAATATGAGCCATAATTCCGATATTTCTTGTCTTTTCTAAAGACGTATCTCTTGCCATATTATCTATCCTTTCTACCATCTATAATGAGCAAAAGCTTTATTAGCTTCAGCCATTCTATGAGTATCTTCACGTTTTTTAACAGCTGCTCCAGTTCCATTAGAAGCATCGATAATTTCATTAGCCAAATTATCAGCCATTCCTTTTCCACCACGTTCACGTGAATATTTAACTAACCATTTTAAACCTAAAGCTTGTTTTCTAGCAGGAGTAACTTCAACCGGAACTTGATAATTTGATCCTCCAACACGACGACTCTTAACTTCCACTTGAGGCATAATATTCTCCATTGCTTGATTAAATATTTCTAAAGGATCTTTACCAGTTTTATTTTTTACTATATCAAAAGATTCAAAAACAATTGATTGTGCAATTCCCTTTTTACCATCTTTCATTACAGTATTAATAAGTTTTGCAACAATTTTTGATTTATATATTGGATCAGGTAAAATATCTCTTTTTACTGCACGTCTTTTACGCATTTAATATCCTCCTTTCATGAATTTATAATTATATTATTTTGCTTTTTTAGCGCCATATTTACTACGGCCTTGTTTACGATCCTTAACTCCAGCAGTATCAAGGGTACCACGAATTATATGATAACGAACTCCAATAAGATCCTTAACACGTCCACCACGAATTAAAACAACACTATGTTCTTGTAAATTATGTCCAATACCAGGAATATAAGTATCAACTTCTTTTCCATTAGATAAACGAACACGCGCATATTTACGTAAAGCAGAATTAGGTTTCTTAGGTGTTTTTGTTCCAACACGAGTACAAACCCCACGTTTTTGTGGTGATTTAGTATCAGTTGCCTTTTTCTTAATAGTATTTAACCCAACACCAAGAACAGGAGCTTTACTTTTTCTTATTTTATCCTTACGATTCTTTCGAACTAATTGATTTACTGTAGGCATTAAATCAGTCTCCTTTCTTAACACATACCCAGGTGTATCATATTACTTTTTAAATAAATCCTTGCAAAAAAGCAAAGACATCTAATTAGCACTAATAATATAGCATTTTAAATCATTAAAGTCAACAGATTTTTAAAAATTAAAAAACAATTTTTAACCAAATTACTACATAGCCCCAGCGCGATAGGAAATAATAACAATTATAATTAAAAAAATTAAAAATCCAATCATAATCCCAATCATAGTACTTAATTCAAACCCACTATTATTCAATTTTTTCATTATATCACCTTAATAAATAATACTAAAAAAATATAAAAAAGTAAAGAACAAAAATAATACAAAAAAAGAGTAGACTATATAGCTACTCCATAAATTGATCTTCTAGTTGTTCAAGTGGTTCTTCATCAACAAACTCACTTTTCAATTCATAATCAACATCACGATAAATTTTACTTCCTGTTCCAGCAGGAATTAATTTACCAATAATAACATTTTCTTTTAAACCAGATAAAGGATCAACTTTACCTTTAATAGCAGCATCAGTTAATATTCTAGTTGTCTCTTGGAATGATGCAGCTGATAAGAATGAATCTGTCTCAAGAGCAGCTTTAGTAATACCTAACAATATAGGTTTACCTAAAGCTGGTGTTTTTCCTTTAATAATAGTTTCTTTATTTCCATCAGTAAATTCACGGAAATTAACCAAACTTCCTGGTAAGAAGCGAGTATCTCCACCATCAACAATTCTGATCTTACTTATCATTCTTCTTGCAATAATTTCAATATGTTTATCAGAAATATCAACACCTTGAGAACGATAAGTATACTGAACTTCTTTTAAAATATATTCTTGAGTTGTAATAGGATCGGTAACAGCCAATAATTCTTTTGGACTTATAGCACCTTCTGTTAATTTATCACCACAATGAACTTCAGCACCTTTTTCAACGCATAACTTTGAACCATAATTTGTAATATGTTCTTTAGTTTCCAACTTATTTGTTATAGAAATTTTATACTTTCCATGTTCCTCTTTTATCTTCGTAATTTTACCATCAATTTCAGCAATTGTAGCTTTAGCCTTAGGATTACGAGCTTCAAACAATTCTTGAACACGAGGAAGACCTTGAGTAATATCAGCATCTCCTCCATGAGCAACACCACCAGAATGGAATGTACGCATAGTAAGCTGAGTTCCCGGCTCTCCAATAGATTGAGCAGCCATAACTCCAACAGCTTCACCTATCTCAACTAAATTACCAGTAGCCAAATTACGACCATAACATTTTTGACAAACTCCATTTAGAGTATTACATGTCAAAATTGTACGAATTTCAACTTCAGTAATCCCTGCAGCAATAATCTTATCAGCTAGACTTTCAGTTATCATCTGAAGTTTATCGACAATAATATCCTTTGTTTCTGGATGTACAATTTTTTTATTAGCATATCTTCCAACAATTCTATCTCTTAAGCTCTCTATAATAGTACCAGTTTTTTCATTAATGAAATCAGAAACAACAACACCTTGATCAGTACCACAGTCAGCTTCACGAACAATCATATCTTGAGATACATCAACTAAACGTCGAGTTAAATATCCAGAATCAGCAGTTTTCAATGCAGTATCTGCAGAACCTTTACGAGCACCATGAGTAGATAAGAAGAATTCAGCAACACTCAATCCCTCAATAAAGTTTGATAAAATTGGAATTTCAACTGGAGTTCCATCAGGTTTTGCCATAATTCCTCTCATACCAGCAACCTGAGTAAAGTTAGAAATATTACCACGAGCTTTAGAATTCATCATTATAAATATAGGATTATCAACATCTGATTTAGAAACAGCCTCTAACTCATCCTTAACTTGATCAGTAGCATTATTCCATGTTTCAATTACTTTATTAAATCTTTCTTCTTCAGTAATTAAACCTCTTTTATACTGCTTATTAATCTTATCAACTAACTTTTGAGCCTCTTCTACTACAGCACCCTTTGTTTGACTTATTTCAACATCAGCCATACTAACTGTAATACCAGAAACAGTAGAATATTTAAATCCTAAATCCTTCAAATTATCCAACATAGTTGATGTTTCTGTTGTTTTATATCTTTTAAATACCTGAGCAATAATTTTTTCTAAAGTTCCTTTTGCAAAAGGCTTAACAATATCCATAGACTTTATTGCCTCAGGAATATTGGTTCCTTTATCTAAAAAGTATTTATTAGGAGTAATATTTGAAATATTCTCATCAGTTGGCTCATTAATAAATGCAAAAGTATCAGGCAAAATCTCATTAAATTTAATCTTTCCAACCGTAGTAACTAAATATTTGCCTTTTTGACTCTCAGTAAAAAGCTTATACTTGAAAGAATTAACAGGAATGGCAATTCTAGTATGAAGAGAAATTTCACGTCTTTCATATGCCATTAACGCTTCATTAGAATTTTTAAATACCCTTCCTTCTCCATCCTCACCAGCTTTTTCCATTGTAATATAATAATTACCCAAAACCATATCTTGTGAAGGAGTAACAATTGGATCTCCAGACTTAGGATGTAAAATATTATTAGAACCTAACATTAATAATCTTGCTTCAGATTGAGCCTCTTCAGATAATGGAACATGAACAGCCATCTGATCACCATCAAAGTCAGCATTAAAAGCAGGACAAACTAAAGGATGAAGTCTAATAGCTTTCCCACCAACTAAAATTGGTTCAAAAGCTTGAATTCCTAATCTATGTAAAGTAGGAGCTCTATTAAGCATAACAGGATGTTCTTTTATAACTTCCTCAACAATATCCCAAACAACTGGATCTTGGTTATCAATTAATCTTTTAGCAGCTTTTATATTATGAGCTATATCTTTACTAACCAATCCATGAATAACATGAGGTTTAAATAATTCAAGAGCCATCTCCTTAGGAACTCCACACTGATACATTTTTAATGAAGGTCCAACTACTATAACAGAACGTCCAGAATAATCAACACGTTTCCCTAATAAATTCTGACGAAAACGGCCTTGTTTTCCTTTTAACATAGAAGAAATAGATTTTAATGGTCTGTTTCCAGCTCCAGTTACACTTCTTCCACGACGCCCATTATCAAATAAAGCATCAACTGCTTCCTGAAGCATACGTTTTTCATTTTGAATAATAATACCTGGAGCACCTAAATCAATTAATTTCTTTAAACGATTGTTACGATTAATAACTCTTCTATATAAATCATTTAAATCACTAGTAGCAAAACGTCCACCATCTAATTGAATCATAGGTCTAAGTTCAGGAGGTATAACAGGAATACAATCCATTATCATCCATTCTGGTTTATTACCTGATTTATAAAAAGCATCCAAAACATCTAGTCTTTTTAAAAGCCTTGTTCTTTTTTGCCCTTGAGCATTTTCTAACTCAGATTCAATTTCGTCGATTTCTTCCTTTAAATTAACTTTTTTAAGTAATTCTTTAATAGCTTCAGCACCCATTCCAACTTTAAAAGAAGTACCATATTTTTCATAATATGCCCTGTATTCTTTTTCTGATAAAGTTTGATTATTTTCTAAAGGAGTACTTCCCTTATCAATTACAACATAACTAACAAAGTACAATACTTCCTCTAGATCTCTAGGGCTCATATCTAAAACTAAACCCATACGAGAAGGGACACCTTTAAAGAACCAAATATGTGAAACTGGAGTAGCTAATTCTATATGACCCATTCTCTCACGACGAACTTTTGAACGAGTAACTTCAACGCCACATCTATCACAAACAATATTCTTATAGCGAACTCTTTTATATTTTCCGCATGCACATTCAAAATCTTTACTTGGTCCAAAAATTTTTTCACAGAATAATCCATCTCTTTCTGGACGTAAAGTACGATAATTAATTGTTTCAGGTTTTTTAACTTCTCCGTAAGACCATTCACGTATTTTTTCAGGAGAAGCGATACCAATTTTTAATGCCTCAAATTTATTAACATCTATCATTAAATATCAGCTCCTTCCTCATCATAATCATTAATTTCCACAAAATCTTCCTCATAATCTGAAAAATCATCATCTATAGAATCATCTTGACTATAATCTTCAGCATCATAAGATATTTCTGAATTATCATCATTTTTTGATGAAACAACATTTTTCATAGAAGAATCCACATCATCTATATTAGATACAAAGTCCTCTCGATCCTCAGAATCTTCGATTTGTTTTAATTGAAGGGTTTCTCCTTCATCATTAATAATAGAAACATCCAATCCTAGTGCTTGGAATTCTTTCATCAGTACTCGGAAAGATTCAGGTACACCAGCCTGATTAATTTCTTGTCCCTTAATAATAGATTCATAAACTTTAACTCTTCCTATTACATCATCTGATTTAACAGTAAGAATTTCTTGTAAAGTATGAGCAGCTCCATACGCATATAAAGCCCAAACTTCCATTTCACCAAATCTCTGTCCACCAAATTGTGCCTTACCACCTAAAGGTTGTTGGGTAACTAAAGAATAAGGTCCAGTAGCACGAGCATGTAATTTATCATCAACCATATGATGAAGTTTAATCATATACATTACTCCAACAGAGATTCTATGATCAAAAGGTTCTCCAGTTCTACCATCATATAGGACCGTTTTTCCATCTTCATCCATACCAGCCTCTTTCATCATAGCTTGAATGTCATTAATATGAGCTCCATCAAAAACAGGAGTAGCAATATGAACACCTAATTTTTTCGCAGCCATACCCATATGAATCTCTAAAATCTGACCAAAATTCATTCTAGAAGGAACACCTTGAGGATTCAACATAATATCAACTGGAGTTCCATCAGGAAGATAAGGCATATCTTCCTGTGGTAAAATTAATGAAATAACACCTTTATTACCATGTCTACCTGACATTTTATCTCCAACTTGAATTTTACGTTTCTGAATTATATAAACACGTATAACTTTTGAAACACCAGCTGGTAACTCATCATTATCTTTTCTAGAATATATTTTTATATCATGAACAATACCATCACCACCATGAGGCACACGTAAAGAAGTATCACGAACTTCACGGGTTTTTTCACCGAAGATTGCATGTAATAATTTTTCTTCAGAAGTTAATTCAGCCATACCTTTTGGTGTAACTTTACCAACCAAAATATCTCCTTCTTTAACCTCAGTACCAATAGTAACAATACCATTTTCATCCAAATTTTTTCTTGCTTCTTCAGAAACATTTGGTATATCTCTAGTTATTTCTTCAGGACCTAACTTTGTTTCACGACATTGCATTTCATAGTCTTCCAAATGAAGTGATGTAAATTTATCATCTTTAACTAAATTCTCATTTAAAATAACAGCATCTTCATAGTTATAACCATTAAACGTCATAAATGCAACAGTCATATTTTTTCCAAGGGCAAGCTCTCCCTTATCCGTAGAATTACCATCTGCTAAAACCGTAACACCCGCTTTAACCTTATCACCAACATGAACAATCGGACGTTGATGAGAACAAATACTCGAATTAGCAAGTTCAAAATTAGCCAATTTATACTCATCTTGACCAGATTTAGTCTTAACTATAATCTTCTTAGCATCAACATAATCAACTATCCCATCATTTTCAGTAATTACTTCAACTCCTGAATCTTTAGCAGCAATAAATTCAACTCCAGTACCAACAAGAGGAGCTTCTGTTTTAATTAAAGGCATTGCCTGTCGTTGCATATTTGCTCCCATCAAAGCACGAGTGGCATCATCATGTTCCAAAAAAGGAATACAACTCGTAGTAATAGAAACAACCTGTTGAGGACTAACATCAATATAATCAACCTGTTCTGGTTTTGCTAAAATGTTTTCACCTCTAAATCTAGCATTAACTTGATCTGCAATAATCTTATTAGACTCATCAGTCTCAACAGTAGACTGAGAAATAATATAATCAAGCTCATCATCTGCAGTTAAATATTCAACATCATCAGTAATTTGACAGTCAACAACCTTTCTATAAGGCGTCATAATAAAACCATATTCATCAATTTTAGCATAACTTGCCAAAGATGTAATCAACCCAATATTAGGTCCTTCAGGAGACTCTATAGGACAAATACGTCCATAATGAGATGAATTAACATCACGAACTTCCACTCCAGCTCTATCACGAGAGAGTCCACCAGGCCCTAAAGCAGATAAACGACGCTTATGTGTTAACTCAGCAATAGGATTAGTTTGATCCATAAACTGAGATAACTGTGAACTACCAAAAAATTCCTTCATAGCAGCAGTCACCGGTCTAATATTAATTAAAGTTTTTGGTGTAACTTCTTCCATCTCTTGAGTAGTCATTCTTTCTCTAATAACTCTTTCCATTCTAGAGACACCAATTCTAAACTGATTTTGTAACAATTCACCTACTTGACGAATACGTCTATTAGCTAAATGATCTATTTCATCAAAATTTCCAACACCATGCAATAAGTTTAAATAATATGAAACACTAGCATAAACATCAGAAATAGTTAATCTCTTTATATCTAAAGATTGATCATTTCCAATAACAATTAATTTTTTCTTTTTATCACTAGGATCAACTATTTTTACAATTTGAACTTTATTATAAGTATCTAATTCTTCATTAACAGTTGCCTCACTAATTCCATAACCATTAGATAAAATATCATTAAATTCCTTTAAATTAGCTTTAGTAATAATAGTCCCTTTAGGAAAAACTACCTCACCATCAATTTTAATGTCTTCAGCTAAAGTTTGGTTAAGTAGTCTATCAGAAACATTCAATTTTCTATTAAACTTATAACGACCAACTTTTGATAAATCATATCTAAATTCATCAAAAAAACGTGTTATAATCTGATTCTTTGACGAATCTAAAGTTGCAGGTTCCCCAGGTCTCAACTTTTCATAAATTTCAATTAATGCTTCATCCGTATTCTTTGTAGAATCTTTAGAAATTGTATTTTTTAAATACTCATCGTCTCCAAACATTTTTAAAATATCATCATCACTAGAAAGACCAAAAGCTCTAAGTAATGTAGTAATAGGAACTTTTCTTGTTCTATCAATTCTTACATATAAAACATCTCGAGCATCAATTTCAAATTCTAACCAGGTTCCACGATTAGGAATTATTTGATTTGTAATAATCTCTCTACCATTTTTATCAATTTCATGATTAAAGTAAACACTAGGAGAACGAACTAGTTGTGAAACAATAACACGTTCAGCACCATTTACAACAAAAGTACCACTACCTGTCATAATAGGCATATCTCCCATAAAAATTTCTTGTTCTTTAACTTCACCAGTCTCTCTATTAAACAAACGAACTTCTACTCTTAAAGGTGCAGAATAAGTAGATTCTCTATCCTTACTTTCTTTAATAGAATATTTTGGTTTATCAAAATGAAAATCACCAAACTCCAAAGACAAAGTACCAGAAAAATTTTCTACAGGAAATAAATCCTCAAACACTTCTCTAATACCAGTGCTAAGAAACCAATCATATGATTTTTTTTGAACCTCAAGTAAATCTTTTAATTCATAAGAATTACGAATTCTAGAAAAATTTCTTCTTTCACGAAAGTCACCACTTTTAACAATTTTATATGACACTAAATTCACCCCACATTATAAAATACTATTTTTTAACAACACACTGCAAAATATAAAATCCTTTTTTTCTATTTAGAACATAAACATCATAATATTTTTTAAGATCGATTATTAACGATTTAGCACCTTGTTCTTTACGAATAACCAAAAATAAATTACCATTATCCAAAAGATATTTTCTTGCATTCATAACAATATCATAAACAATGTTTTTTCCTGCTCTAATAGGAGGATTCGTAACAATACACGAATATTTAGAATAAATATTTTCATAAACATTACTTTCAAAAATATTAATATTAGAACACCCATTTTCTTTAACATTTCTTTGTGCTAAATGAAGAGCCCTCAAATTAACATCAACCATATCAACACAACAAGAAATAAGTTTATTTAATACAATTCCAAATACACCATAACCACATCCCATATCAAGAACTTTGCCTCCAACTTCATCAAGCGGGATTGATTCAAGAAGAAGTCTACTGCCAAAGTCCAAACCGTCCTTAGAAAAAACTCCATTATCCGTAAAAAAATAAAAAGTCTCAAAAAAAAGACAAACTTTAATTTTACGAACTTTACTAGGTAATTTTTGATTATCAAAATACTGCCCCATTTTATCACCTTAAAATAAAAAGAAGAAGAAAAATAAACACAAAATACCTATTTTTCTTCCTTTCGAAACATATAATACACAAAATAAAATAAAAAGTCAATAAAAAAACACACATTTATTGACAAATTAAAATTAAAATTAAATTATAAAAGAAAACATACTAAAAATTGTTATCATTATCCAAAGAATTCAAATAATTTGAACATACATATAATTTTTCCGATAAAAGTTTATATTTTTCAACCTGAAATAAAATTTTTTCTATCGAAGAGTAAGCATTTTCACCATTCCAAAATGCACGTTCACCATCTCCATTTTCAATTTCTACTATAGAACTTTCAATTTTTTCTATTGCAGAAGAAAAACGATCAAGCTCTTTTTCTAAATTAATTTTAATTTTATTAAAATTACAATTATCTTTCATAAATATCCGCCTTTATAATATTATTTATTCTCTAAAGAAATATTCCTAAGTTTTTCATCAATTAAATCCATTCTATATCTTTGAGAATCACTCATATAACTTTGAAAAAATTTCTCTCTACACTTAACAGTAGAAGACGAAAGAGATTTACATTTTTTTGACCATCCTCTAAATATATCAACCCTACTACCTTTAACAAACCCACTATTAATAGACTGATTTAACAAAGAATTTATATTCAATAAAGATAAACGAATAATATCTAATTGATTTATAATTTCTTTTAGAGAATCATTCATTTTATTTACATCTATAAAATCTATATCTTTGTTAATACCAAAAATATTAACATTATCAATATTCAAATCAAACTTACCCACTTAACCACCTCTTATTATAAATCAATTATATCAATAGTAAAATAAAAAAACAAGTACAATAAAAAAATTATAGGCAATGAAAAACCTATAATCGAAAAAAGAACAAGAAAACGACTACATTAAACAAATCCTTTTTTATATTTTAGCAATAATCTGATAAATTATTACTAAACGGTTTAATAGGAACTATCCCTCTATCCGCTAAAATAGAATTGCTTTCATTAACAACTTGGATAGAATCTGCTACATTAAACAGTTTTCCTTCTAAAAAAATGCTAATAATAATAGTGTTGACAAGATTAGGAAACCATTATTTAAATCAAAATAATTAAAATTAAATACTAATAAACACTAAAAAGAAATAATATTAACAAATAATTAAAACTATTACAATAATAAATAATAAACCATCACTATTATCAATCTAATTATATAATAGTATTAGATAAAAGTCAACATAATTAAATCAAGTTTGTGATTATCTATGATTAACTTGTGATAATGTCTTAAGTATTAACTTGCGAAAATGTCTCAAAATTATATAATACTCCACTGAGGTGGAAAATATGAGAAAGGTAGAACTAAATATGAAAGAAAAAGAAAAATACA
>Ga0247611_10000836_pt1 | contig 59388 bp, 64 predicted proteins | sample 177DNAGHGhighgp2_FD_192422 | JGI IMG/M metagenome (GOLD analysis project Ga0247611, IMG submission 192422) | Sheep rumen microbial communities from Palmerston North, Manawatu-Wanganui, New Zealand - 1770 DNA GHGhigh gp2 | ecosystem: Host-associated > Mammals > Digestive system > Stomach > Rumen... | reverse complement strand
TAGGGCATCGCGTGGGTCTTAAAAAAATCTCCGGGGGGACTTTTGAGGAAATGTTTTTACCTCTGGCTATGAGTATTTTCAGGAATATATTAGGTGATAGGGAAATTTACAACATTGCTGCATGATGTTCCTCTATTTTACTCCTTTCAACGGATATTTGTTAAGAGAAAAGTAACCTTAAACTTAGTATATTCTTGAAAGTACTCATGTAAAACTAACAAAGGAGGAGTATAAAAGATGGCGAAACGTAAGATAATCTCATCGACTTCTTTAGAAGATAGACCAACTTTACGTCCAGCGATCACTCCTGAAGGTAGAGAGGATCAAATGATATCTCTAGCTATGGATCTTGTTGAACAAAGATTACGAGATGGCAGTGCCTCATCACAAGAGACAACACATTTCTTAAAGTTGGCATCAACAAAGAACAAATTGGAAGTTGAAAAATTGAGACAAGAAACTGAATTGCTTAAAGCAAAGCAAGCAAATCTAGAATCTTCTGCTAGAATGGAAAAATTATATACCGAAGCTATGGATGCTATGAAAATTTATAGTGGACGAGACGATGATGTTGTAGTTGATGATGGAGATGATTATAACTTATGAGAAATTATCAAGAATTAATGCAATTACAAACATATGAAGAAAGATTTAATTACTTATCTCTAAGAGGTGTTGTTGCTAATGAGACTTTTGGGTTTGATAGATATTTAAACCAGAAGTTTTATAGATCACAAGAATGGAAAAGAGTAAGAGATTATGTTATAATCAGAGATCATGGGTGTGATATGGGTTTGCCAGGTCATGAAATACATGATCAAATAATTGTGCATCATATGAATCCAATATCTTTAGAAGAAATAGAAAATAATCCAGAGATCTTATTAGATCCAGACTATTTAATATGTGTATCACTAGAAACTCACAATGCAATCCATTATGGTGTTGAAACAAAATCAGATCCAAATATATTAGTTGAAAGAAAACCTGGTGACACAAAATTATGGAGGTAAAAATATGCCGAAAACTATTCAAGAGGAAAGTATATTAACCTCTATAAAAAAATTACTTGGTATAGCATCTGATGTAGATGCTTTCGATATGGATATAATAATTCATATCAACACAATCTTTGCGAATCTAGCTCAAATGGGCGTCGGTCCAAAAGATGAATCAGGATCAAATGCTGGTTTTAAAATAACTTCAAGTGAAGAAACTTGGGGCGATTTTACAGAAGATGATCTATTGATTGAAAATGTCAAGACATATGTGTATATCAAAGTGAAGTTAATTTTTGATCCACCAACTACAGGACCATTAATTAATGCATATGAATCTCAAGCTAAAGAATTAGAGTGGAGATTATACACACAAGAAGGGGGATACTAAAATGGATGATAAAGAAAGAAAATATGTCATCGAGCGAAGACAAACTGACGCTAAAGGTCAATTAAAAATTATTCCAACAGATTTTTACGACGATTTACCAAATATAGTTACTAATGTACTAAGCGAAATTAAATGGCGTTGGAGAAACTACGATTGGTTTGAAGAAGCATGGAATAAATATAGAGATCATGTTTTAAATGCAGTTTCTAACGGAAATCAAATTAAAGCTCCAGGTTTTATATTTAATTCATATATCGATGAACAAATCGCAGCTGATTTCGACAAAGAAATGGCTGAAACAGAATACCATGACAGCAGATGTATGTGTGACTGCATGCATAGCGATGGTATTTTAGAGGAAGTATTAAAACATGGTGGTTGGGTAAAAGATGACACCAAAGGGTTTGTACCAAAAGGTACTCCTGGCGCACATCCAACTGGTGCTACTAGTAAATCCGAAGAAGAATCGGGCAAAGGACAAAAAAAAGAAGCATCTAAACAAGAAAAAGAAGTTGATGATTTGATAAAAAAGCTACGTGAAGAAAATGAACGTGCTAAAGTAATCAACGAATATAATAAAAATCTTAAAGCTCCAGAAGAAGAAGCTAAGAAAGCAAAAGAAGAAGATTTTAATGCTTCTGTGAAAATGCTTGAATCTGGAAGAAATATAACTAAAGATTTAGGTAACATTGTTGTTGGCGTTCCTGGAACAAAAAGAGTTAATCCTAAAGAAACTAAAATGTATGACAATCGTCCTTATTCAGAAATAAGTGATGAGGAATTATCAAAAAGAGTTAGAAGAATGCAACTCGAAAGACAATATGGTGATTTATCAGGAGACGCTATATACGAACAAACTGGTAAAGAAAAAACCAGAGAGCAATTACAAACAATAGGATCTATTTTAGGTATAGCTATCTCAGCGTTAACTATATATAAATTTTTAAGAAGAAAATCCAATTAAATTATGTCTGCTATATTATCTAATACGGCTGTGCCTAAATATTATGGCCGTTTTAGAGAAGCGGTCATGAGAGGTGAAATCCCTGTTTGTAAAGAAATCTCAATGGAGATGAATAGAATTGATGCTTTAATTGCTAATCCTGGTGTATACTACGATGAATTAGCAGTCGAAGGTTATATCAAATATTGTGAAAACGAATTAACTTTAACTGACGGAAGTGATTTAAAGTTATTAGATTCATTTAAATTATGGGCCGAGCAAGTATTTGGATGGTATTATTTCGAAGATGTTACTATTTTCGAGCCTAATCCAGATGGCATGGGAGGCAGATACGTTAGACATAGAAAAAAGAAAAGACTTATACACAAGCAATACATAATTTTAGGCAGAGGTGGGGCAAAATCAATGTATGGATCTTCTATACAAGGATACTACCTTAATATTGATACATCTACTACTTATCAAATAACAACTGCGCCAACCATGAAACAAGCAGAAGAAGTTATGTCACCTTTAAGAACTGCAATAACTAGATCCAGAGGTCCTTTATTTAAGTTTTTAACAGAAGGATCACTTCAAAATACTACTGGTCCTAAAAAAGATCGTGTTAAATTAGCATCTACCAAAAAAGGTATTGAAAACTTTTTAACAGGTTCTTTGATCGAAATAAGACCAATGAGTATTAACAAACTTCAAGGTTTACGATGTAAGATAGCCACGATTGATGAATGGTTATCTGGTGATATAAACGAAGATGTTGTTGGCGCTATAGAACAAGGTGCTTCAAAAGTTGATGACTATTTAATTATTGCAATTTCATCAGAAGGTACTGTCAGAAATGGACCTGGTGACACAATTAAAATGGAATTAACGAAAATTCTAAAGGGTGAATATTATAACCCACATGTGTCCATATGGTGGTATAAATTAGATAGTGTTGAAGAAGTTGGCCACCCCGAATTATGGGTAAAAGCGCAACCTAATATTGGAAAAACAGTTAGCTATGAAGCATATCAACTAGATGTTGAAAGAGCAGAACAAGCTCCAGCAACTAGAAATGATATTTTAGCAAAAAGATTTGGTTTACCAATGGAAGGTTATACTTATTACTTTACTTATGAAGAAACAATTCCTCATAGTAAAATTGAATGTTGGGGTTTGCCTTGCGCTTTAGGTGCCGACTTATCACAAGGTGATGACTTCTGTGCTTTTACTTTCTTCTTTCCATTAAAAGATGGTAGTATAGGAATTAAAACTAGAAGTTATATAAGCAGAGATACTTTAGATAAATTACCAGGTGCTATGCGATTGAAATATGAAGACTTTATGCGAGAAGGAAGCTTGATTGTTATGGATGGTGTTACTTTAGATTTAAAGGAAGCTGTGTATGATGATTTAGAGGCTTTTATACAAGAAAAAGGGTACGACGTGAGAGCATTGGGATTTGACCCTTATAATGCTAAAGAATTTATTGAACGTTGGATAGCAGAAAATGGACCTTATGGTATAGAGAAAGTTATACAAGGTGCTAAAACAGAGTCAGTTCCTTTAGGTGAATTGAAAAAACTTTCTGAAAATCGAATGTTAATATTTGATGAAGAGTTAATGCAATTCTGTATGGGAAACTGTATTGTTTTAGAAGATACAAATGGTAATAGAAAATTATATAAAAAGCGTCATGAAGCAAAGATTGATAATGTTGCTGCTATGATGGACGCTTATGTTGCATATAAACATAACAAGGAGGCATTTGAATAAAATGGGCTTAATAGATAGATTATCACACGCATGGAATGCCTTTTTAGGAAAAGGTCCTCCATACAATTTAAAAAATGAATTTATGATACCTAGATATATGGACTTAGGTTATTCATCATTTAGCAGACCTGATAGGGTCGTATTCACTAGAGGACAAGAAAAGACTTTTGTTAACACAATGATTAATAGAATATCTATAGATTGTGCCTCAATTAATATAAGACATGTTAAAGTAGATGAAAACGGTCGATATTTAGAAGAAATTAATTCTGAATTAAACGATAGATTAAGCTTGGAAGCAAATAAAGATCAAACTGGGAGAGCTTTTATACAAGATGTCGTAGCTTCAATGCTAGATGAAGGTTGTGTTGCTATTGTTCCAGTTGATACTGAAGATGATCCAAGCAATAGTAATGCCATTAAGATATTATCATTAAGAGTTGGTAAAATCGTACAATGGTATCCTGATAATGTCCAAATCGAATTATATAACGATATAAAAGGACAGAGACAAACAATTACTATGCCAAAAAAGAGCGTAGCGATTGTTGAAAACCCATTCTATGCAATCATGAATGAACCAAATTCTATATTGCAAAGATTGGTTAGCAAATTAAATCTTCTTGACGTAGTAGATGCACAGTCTGGTTCAGGTAAACTAAACCTTATTGTTCAACTTCCATACGTTATTAAGACTGAGGCGCGTCGTGAACAAGCTGCTAAAAGACGTGCTGATATAGAAGACCAGTTAGCAAAATCACAATATGGTATCGCATATACTGATGGTACTGAAAAGATTACTCAACTGAATCGTCCTGCAGAGAATAATTTATTAACTCAAATTCAATATTTGACGAGCATGCTTTTTAGCCAGTTAGGTTTGACAGAGAGTATTTTAAATGGAACTGCGGATGAAAAAACTATGTTGAATTATCAAAATAGAATTGTGGTTCCTATCATGTCAGCTATTGCTGAGGAAATCCGTCGTAAATTTTTAACCAAAACTGCAAGAACTCAAGGACAATCTATAATGTTCTTTGCTGAAGCATTTAAGTTTGTTCAAATTTCTGATATTGCTGAAATTGGTGATAAAATGACACGTAATGAAATCATGACGCCTAATGAAGTAAGGCAAATAGTTGGCTTAAAGCCATCTCATGATCCTAAAGCGGATGAATTACGCAATAGAAATATAAATCAATCTACAGAAGAGGTTGATGCAAATAAGCAGCAAAACAATGCTATAAAAATAGCTGAAAAAACTGAATAAAGGAGGTTGCAAAATCAATCATGGGTAAACCAGAAAAGTATGATTTTAGTGGTTGGGCTACTAAAAGCAACATCAAATGTTCAGATGGAAGAACTATTCTTAAGCATGCCTTCAAAAATAATAGTGGAAAAAATGTTCCTTTAGTTTGGAATCATAACCATAACGAAGCATCAAATGTTTTAGGCCACGCATATCTCGAAGATAGAGAAGAAGGCGTATATGCATATTGTTCATTCAATGGAACTGAAAATGCTAAAAATGCAAAAGAATTAGTCGAGCATGGGGATATAGCATCCTTATCTATTTTCGCCAATAAATTACAACAAACTAGCAATAAGGAAGTTGTACACGGAAACATTTTAGAAGTAAGTCTAGTTTTAGCTGGTGCAAATCCAGGAGCTAGTATCGATTATGTCGTCGAGCATGCCGATACAGAAGAGTCTGAGAGTGCTACAATTTATAACGATGAGGAAACTTTAGAAATGTTCCATTCCGAAGAAGTAAATGAAGAAAATACCATTCAAAATAATGATTCTAATCAAGATGCTCAAGCAAATCAAGATGATCAAACACATCAAGAAGATTCATCTGACAAAAATGGTGAAGCAGACCAAAATTCTGATTTAGAACACAATGAAAAAACTAATGAGAACAATGGTTCTGATGACCAAAATAATTCTGATTCAACTTTAAGTCATAAAGATAAAGAAGGTGGAAAAGAAAAGACTGTCGAAGAAATTGTTAATTCTATGACAGAAGAACAAAAACAAGTGCTCTATTTATTAGTTGGAGCCGCTGCTGAAGAAGCAAAAAATAAAAATACAGAAGGAGAAAAAAATATGAAACATAATGTTTTCGATCAAATTAAAAAAGACAATGGTGAAGTATTAACTCATTCCGAGTTCGTTGACATCATTGAAGAAGCTAAGACATCAACTGGATCTCTTAAAAAAGCTTTCTTAGCTCACAGCATTACAAATATTGAAAATTTATTTCCAGAAGAAAGAGCTGCAGGAGCTCCAGAAACTGTTAGTAGAGACATGGAATGGGTTGCACAAGTTATGGGCGCTGTTTCACATTCACCATTCTCAAGAGTCAAATCAATGTACTTTGATATTACTGGCGAACAAGCAAGAGCTAAAGGTTATATTAAAGGACATCAAAAAGCAGAAGAAGTTATCACTGCTTTAAAACGTAGTGTCAGTCCACAAACTGTCTACAAATTACAAAAATTAGATAGAGACGATGTCGTTGATATCACAGATTTCGACGTAATCTCATACATCAAATCCGAAATGAGAACAATGCTCAACGAAGAATTAGCTCGTGCTATGTTAATCGGTGATGGTCGTTCTGTCGAAGATGAACACAAAATTTCAACAGAACACATCAAACCAATTTGGGGTGATTCTGAAGTTTATACCGTCAAACGTGTCTTAGAAAGACCAGCCAATATTTCAGATGAAGCTTTCGCTAAAATGCTTATTAAAGAAGTCATTAAAGCACGTAAACTTTATAAAGGATCTGGTAACCCAACATTCTATACAACCGAAGATATGTTAACAAACATGCTCTTAATCGAAGATAAGAATGAAAGAGTTATCTATGATACTGTCGAGAAATTAAAGACCGCTTTACGTGTCAAAGATATCGTCACTGTTGAACCAATGGAAGGCGCTAGCCGTACTGAAGGTAACTTCACCTATGAATTATTAGGCTTATTTGTCAACATGAGAGACTATAAAGTCGGTGCTGATAAAGGCGGTGCTGTCAACATGTTCGATGACTTCGACATCAACTACAACAAACTTGAATACTTAATCGAAACTCGTTGCTCTGGCGCATTAGTCAAACCATACTCAGCAATTAGCTTTGAATTAAAGAAAGCTGCATCAGCTTCTCCAGCTGCACCAGCAAACAATAACTAATTAAAAATTCAAAATGGCAAAGTTTTATGGTAAATTAGGGTTCTCAATGACCTATGAATCGAAACCCGGTGTTTGGGTGGATAGTTATGCTGAAATAGATGCATATGGCGATTTCATACAAAACACTTATATGTTAAAAGGCTCAAATAAAGTCAATGATGACATTAATGCTCTTTATATTATAAGTGTTGTCGTTGACTCTTATGCCATGGAAAACTTACGTTATTTAAAATATGTGTATTACAATGGTATTAATTGGAAAATAGCTAGAATAAAAGCGGAATATCCTCGTCTGATAATTACATTGGACGGGGATCCGTTTGAAGTAAGTAGTAAAATACCAGTAGATAGAAAAACTGCTGATTTTTATGCAAATGATTTCTTGGTTAATATGCCTAAATTAAAATGTTCATTAATAGAACACAATTCTGGTGTAGTTGACATGGAAATTACATTTGAACCAGTTACTGATAAATTATTACTATTCTATGTTCGTAATAAGAAAACTGAAATAAGAACACAATTATTATATCATACTGCTCGAGATGGAAAATATGCACAAAAAAATATTAGTATTAAAATAAATTCGACTGAAAGAGTTGAACAAGATGTTAGTAAGTTTTGCAGATCAAGATGCAATCAAAAATCTTTCTATGGAATATCGCATATTGCTTTATCATATGATAATTTAATAAAAGGAAGAGTTGTTTTAACCGATATATTATCAGTAAGGAACTTTAAAACTCTAAACCCTTATTATAAAGGACATATTGTAAAACAAACTCATTATATTAATCCAGAGCAAAATTTTGCATGTGAATTATATACATATTGTACATTGCATAATGTTGAATTATATGAGAGCAATAACGATAATCCAAATGGTCATATATTATATTATGAGCAAAATGGTTATAGAAAAATATCAGATAATACTGTGACACATATTTTTAAAAATTAATAACGTCTCTACTTTTGACTGTGTTAATTGTAGAGGTTATATAAAAATTCAAAATCCAGGAGGACTATATGCATAATAGATTAAAATTACACGAAAAATTAGTAAGAATTTTAGGGTCTAGAAATGTATATTTTCAACCCCCTGAAACAATTAAAATGAATTACCCATGTATTGTGTATGAACGTTATGACATAAACAATACTCATGCAGATGATGATGTTTATTTAAGTGAATGTCAATATCGAGTGACGGTAATTGATGCCGATCCAGACAGTGAGGTTGTTGAAAAAATCGCAAAATTAAGAAAATGCAGATTTATAAGACACATTGTCGTCGACAATTTAAATCATGACACTTTTAGTATCTATTATTAAGGAGGAAATACTAATGAGTAAAATTAAGTGGGATCTCCCTGGTAAACACTTATATGAAACAGGTGTTAGCCAAGGGGTACTTTATGTAAAAGACAGAGCAACCGGTGTCTACGGAAAAGGTGTTGCTTGGAACGGATTAACTGCTGTTACCGAAAGCCCAGATGGTGCCGAAGAAACTCCAGTTTATGCCGATAACATTAAATATTTAAGCTTAAGATCCGTTGAAAACTTCAATGCCACAATCGAAGCATATACTTATCCAGATGAATTCGAAGCATGCGATGGTTCTGCTGAATTAGGCACTGGCGTTAAAATTGGACAACAACCAAGATCTTCTTTTGCTTTCTGCTATACAACAAAAGTTGGAAACGAAAACAACTCAGAATTAGGTCGTAAAATCCACATCATTTATGGTGCCACAGCTTCTCCATCAGAAAGACCTTACGCTACAGTAAATGATAGCCCAGAAGCAATTACTTTCTCTTGGGAAATCTCAACAGTCCCAGTTGAAGTTGAAGGATTCAAACCAACTGCACATCTTGAAATCGATTCAACCAAAGTCGATTCTACTAAATTAAAAGAAATCGAAGATGCATTATTCGGAACTGATCCTGAAGAACAAGTAGAAGGAACCGATCCAAGATTATTAATGCCCGAAGATATTCTTGCAATTTTAAAAGCACAATAATCAATAAAAAAAACTAAGCCTCTCCTCTCTAAAATTCAAAATGGATTGGAGGGGCTTTTTCTTAACAAATTAAAGGAGTAAATAAACAATGTTAAAGAAAACAATCAAATACACCGATTATAATGGTGTTGAAAGAACTGAAGATTTTTATTTTAATCTTAGTAGAGCTGAATTAACAGAAATGGAATTAGAAGTTCCAGGTGGATTAACAGCAATGCTTAAAAAGATCTCTGAAACAAAAGATGTTCCATCATTAATCAAACACTTCAAGGACTTAATTTTAAGATCTTATGGTGAAAAGAGTGCAGATGGAAAACGCTTTATTAAAAGTAAAGAATTAACAGAAGCATTCACTCAAACAGAAGCTTTTACCGAATTATACATGGAATTAGTTTCAAGCGCTGATGCTGCAGCAGATTTCGTTAACGGTATTGTCCCTGAATCAGTGGCAAAAGAAGCTGCTAAGCTATCCGCAAAAGAATTAGAAAGCAAATAATTTTTATCATATATAAAGGAGACCAAAAATGCTAGAAATTACAATTAAACCAAAAGAAGGTTGGAATTCTATAAAAGAAGAATTTGTTGAAACAAAGCCAACAACAATATGTCTAGAACATTCTTTGGTCTCTCTTTCTAAATGGGAATCAAAGTATAAAAAACCATTTCTGTCAAGTGAAAAAACTGAAGCTGAAATAATAGATTACATTAAAATGATGACAATAACACAAAATGTTGATGATAATGTATATTCTTTATTATCAGAAGATGACTATAAAAAAATAAATGATTACATTGCAGATCCAATGACAGCAACATGGTTTGGCGATAATAACAAATATTTAGAAGGAAACAATCAAAAGCAACCTACAAGAAGTAGAGAAATTATAACTAGCGAGTTAATATATTATTGGATGATAACTTATAATATACCAGTTGAAATATGCCAAAAATGGCATTTAAATAGACTGCTAGTACTCATTAGAGTATGCAATATAAAAGATGCACAACAAAATGGAAAAAATGGTAGAATGTCAAAACGTGATGTACTATCACAAAATAAAGCACTTAACGCTGCTAGAAGACAACGACTTGGAAGCAGAGGATAGTATTTATGTCGTTAATGAAAGTTAAAAGTCGAGGAGACTTTAAAAACACAGAGACTTTTTTATTAAATCATAAAATTAGTTACTTTACAGATAAGCAATTAGAAGATATCGCTGTAAAATCTGTTTCAATATTTAAGAAAAATACACCATCAAAATCTGGTTTAACAGCAGATTCATGGAGTTATGAAATAGATAATAGTAAAAATAAACAAGCTATTATAATACATAATTCAAATATTCAAAATGGATATAATATAGCTATAATTATTGATGAAGGCCATGCAACACCTAGTGGAAAATGGGTTGCTGGCAAACATTTTATTGATAAATCTATAAAGGAAATAGTTAATTACATAAATAGTATCGAAAATTAATTCTTTTGGAAAGAGAGGTAAGATTATATGGCAAATGATACAGTAGACACAAAAGTTGTCCGAATGGAATTTGACAATAAACAGTTTGAAAAAAATGTTAAACAAACAACTAAATCGTTGAATAATCTTAGAAACAGCCTCGATTTCAAAGGCGTTGGTGACGGTTTAGATAAAGTTAGACTACAAATATCAACGTTACAAATAGCAATGACTACTTTTGTAGCTCGTTTAACAAACAAGTTAATAAACCTCGGAACAGTAATAATAAAATCACTTTCGATCGACAATATAGCATCTGGGTGGTCTAAATTTGGCGAAAAAACAATAGCTGTAGCAACAATGATGGCGCAAAGAATTCGTGTTGCTGGAGAAGAAATAACAGATTTGGCAAAGAAAACTGAGGTCGTAAATAAATTATTAGAAAAATTGACATGGTTTGCTGATGAAACATCTTATTCATTATCAGACATGACAAACTATGCAAGTAAATTTATCGCTGCTGGTGTAGATTTAGATAAAGCAGTCAATGCCATGGAAGGTATTGCTACATGGTCTGCATTAGCTGGTCAAGGTACACAAAAAGCATCTATTGCTATGATGCAATTATCGCAAGCAATGGGTCGTAGTATCAATAGACAAGATTGGATATCCATACAAAATGCTGGAATGGATATGGAGGAATTTAGAGATAAAGTTCTCGAAACAGCAATAGCTTTAGGTGAATTAAGAAAAGAAGGCGATAAGTTTATAACCAAAACCGGCAAAAAATTTGAGAAAGCAACGTTTACTCAATATTTTAGCGAAGGTTGGTTTACAAGTGATGTATTAATAGAAACTTTAAACAAATATTCGGCTGCGGTTGATCAAATATATTCGTTAGCATCTGAAAAAGGTTTAACTGCATCAGAAGTTATAGAAATGTATGCCGACCAATTAGACGAATTTGGCTTAAAGGCATTTAAAGCATCACAAGAAGCAAGAACTTTTAAAGACGTTTTAAATTCTGTAAAAGACGCAGTTGCTTCAAAATGGATGATAACTTTCGAAAATATATTCGGAAATAAAGACGAAACTATAAAATTATGGACAGATTTATCAAATAGATTATATGAAGTATTTGCCGAATCTGGTAATTTTAGAAATAATGTATTGTCTATCTGGAAAGCAGCTAAAGGAAGAAATGATATTTTCGGAGAAGATGGCGCTTTCTGGAATTTATATAACGCAATGGATTCCATTAGATTGCTTATAAAAAAGGCATGGGATACAATATTCCCTATATCTCAAATGGAAGATGAAGATGCCCGAGCTAAAGACATTGCAAGAACATTAAAAAATGTAACAGCTAGAATAAAAGAAATTACTAAAAATTTATTGCAATCAGAGTCTGCTGTTAAGAAAATATCTACAATATTCGAAAATTTATTCAGTGTATTAAAAGTTGGTTTATATACAATATATGCAATTAAATCTGCATTAGAACCAATTTTCTATGTGATAAAACAGCTGGCAAGCAAATTATTAAATAAGATAATTTCATTGTCGGGTGGCATAGAAAATGTATTGTCAAAAATTCAAAAAGCTGCTATTAAATTAAGAAAAGTTTTATGGAGTCTTGTAGACATAATAGATCCATCTGGTATTTTAGACAGAGCATTTTATTTCTTAAAATCAATATATGAAGTTGTTGCAGATGCAAAACCATTTGAACATTTAAGAAATATAATAGTAGAAGTAATAAATGCTTTTAAAAATTCAGGTGGTACTCAAGAAAATCTTATTAAAATATTTAAAGGATTAATATCTGCAGTATCAATTTTAATAAATGCTTTCTTAGCATTAGTTAAAGCATTAAATAAATATGTATTACCTATTTTAGATAAAGTTTTGGTGGCAGTTGCTAAAATCGTTGGAGTATTGTCTGGTATAGTTGTAAATGTTATTGCAGCAATTTCTACAATTATAACAACTATAAATGATGCCATCGAAGGAAAAGAAGGTATATCAAATATATCAGAAGTTTTTACAAATGTTTTTGATGCATTAAGAAATGGTATTGCAAAATTAAGACCAATCTTAGAATCTTTAGTCGAAATATTTAAAGCATTAATAGATGTTATTTTAGTTATACCAAAAATATTAGAATCTATAAGTATTAAATTAACCGGACAAGGAATCATAGAAAATTTCAAAAAGATGTTTGATTCAATTGCAAACATATTAAGAAGTTTTATAGATTTTATTGGCGGAAATGATATATCAGCAAAATCGCCAGTTTTAAACAGTATCTTATCTGGTTTAAGAGAATTTCTTTTAGGAATTATTGAAGTATTTAAATCTTTAATGATTGTTGCAAGAAGTCTTATATCTGCATTAGGAAATCTATTTAAAACTTTAGGATTAGCTTTACAAAAATTAGGAGAAATTTTATTAAAAATATTTACAGGTAGGTTTAATGAATTAAGTAATAGCCAAAAAGCCGGTATTGCAATAATCGGTATTTTAGGAAGTTTAACATTAATGATGTACATGCTATGGAGTGCGTTCTATAGATTGATAAACGCAGTTAATCCGTTAGGTGCTATATCGGAAGCTTTAGTTGACAGTATAGATAGTCTTAGATTTGTAGGATTAACTAAAGCAATAAACACACTATCAAATGCATTCTTGAAATTTTCAGTAGCATTATTAATTTTAGAAAACTTAACCGGAAGCTCTACTAAAGTTGGCTTAATATTAGTAACGATTTCAGCATTTTTGTTAGGATTAATATACATGATAACATCAATGACTGACAGCGCTACATTATTAGGCAAAAAAGTATCAACTGGCGGAAAAGGTATAAAAGAATCAGCATCTAACGCAATTAACAATTTATCATATTATTACGACTTACGAATGTTAATTGAAAGCATTGGAAATATAATGATAAAAATAGCGATCGCTGCTTATGTAATAGACAAAGTTAGTCCAGAAACTTTCTGGAAAGTATTTGGTATACTTTCATTAATTTTAGGTTCTCTTTTAGGAATAACATTAATAATAGCTGGATTCTCAAAAAGATTATCGGGAAGTATAAAGGCAATGAACTCTGCGCCATATGCCTTAAATGCTATACAAACTGTAATGAAATCGATATCTATTATTTTATTATCGTTCATCATTGCAATGAAAGTTATAGAAAAGACAAGTCCAGATGCTTATTGGAAAACAATTGGAATATTCGCTGGAATAACTGCAGCTTTAATTGCATTAGCTATTTTAGTTAACAATTTCAGTAGTAAAATGATTGCTAAAACTAAAAACACTAAGAAAACAACAGATAAGCTTTCAGGCATAACATCATTATTAGGTGGATTAGCGAAAGTATTCTTAGCTATTTCTGTAATGTTGATAGCTATTTCAATAGCAATGAATGCTATAACAAAAAGCTTATCAGCTTTAGCTGGATCTGTTGGATCTTCTGGCGATATGGGATTCGTTTTATTGATTCCTTTAATATCAATGATAGGTGTATTAGCATCTATAGTTGCATTAATTATAGTTTTATCCAAAACTGTTAAAAATCTTTCCGATGGGGAGATCTTTAGAATCGGTGCTATAATGATGCTCATATCAGTTATGTTATTGTCTATTGGAGCTAGTATGGCAATGGTAGCTAAAAATAATTTAGGAAGCATAATTGCAACCAGTGTATCAATACTAGCTATACTAGGAAGCATAATAGGAATGCTATCATTCTTATCAGAATATGTTAAAAACGTTTCGAATAAAGATATTATAAGAATGGGTATGCTATTAGGATTATTTGGAGGAATGCTTCTAATAATAGGAAGTAGTTTAGCAATGGTTGCCAAATATCCATGGGAAAGTATTGGAATGGCTGCTGCAGCCGCTGTGGTTATATTATTAGCATTAGCTGGTGCTGCTGCTTTAATTAAGACTGCTGTCAAAAACATGGATGAAGTATTAAGAATATCATATGTTTTATTAGCATTCTCAGTTATATTATTAAGTATAGGTCGTGTTCTGAAAAACATGTCAGCGATATCTCCTCAAGATATATGGGTATATGTCGGTGCACTTGGTGTTTTAATGGGAACCATGACATACTTAGCAAGTTATTTACAAAAATCACATGCATACCAAAGCTTATTGGTATTAGCAACATCATTTATAATGCTTTCAGGAGCTTTATATTTGTATGGACAAGCGATGAAGACAATAACCATTTCAAGCATTTTAGGGGTGTTGATGGCTATAGTTGCTATAGCCCCATTAGCTAAAGTTGCTGCTCCTGGCATAGCATTGCTTGGCACAAGCATGTTTAATTTATCGACAGAAATGCTTAAATTAGGCGCTGCGTTATTGTTAATAGCATTAGCTATTGAAAAGCTAACTGGTTACGCAGGACAAATAGCGTCGTTTATAGATGCTGTAACTGCAAGCATAATAAGAGCAATGCAGAATGTCGTTCTTGGTATGGTAGAATTAATACCAAAAATAGCAGTTATTCTTATAAATGGTTTAGGAACTATTATAGGTGCTATAATAAATGTGTTGAACACCTACGCTGCTCCGCTTGCATTTGCGTTAATAAATACATTGATACAAGTTTTAACTATATTAGCAAATAATATTTCCACTATCATTGCGTTAGTAGGAAAAATAGTAATGGATTTAATTTTAGGTGTATTAGACATATTAATAACAAATATATCACCTATAATGGATAAAGTATTTACATTATTAATATTAATTATAAATAATATTGCAGCTAATCTACCAAATTTAGTTGATGCTATATTAGATTTAATTATTGCATTACTAGAAATGGTCGTTCAATCAATATCAAAAATAATCAAAACAATAATATCTACTGTAATAGATTTATTATTTGGAGTTTTCAATGCGATATTAGAAGCATTTGGACAAGAAGCTCTTGATAAAACAGAATTCTTTAATTCGCTTAAAGGTTTCTTAGATGGAATAACAATTGCATTCAAAATAGTACTCAATATAGTAAAACAACTCGCTCCATTTATTAATAAAATAATAGTTATGATTATGGAATTCATATCAAGTGGCTGGGTTGATAATTTACTAAGAGTTATTGTTGATGTTTTGACATTTGTAATGAATATTTTAAACATCATAATGCCTATTTTATCATGGATTTTTGATATGCTATTTAATAAAATTTTAGCAGTTATTGATATGATAAAGATACCATTAATGGGTGTGTTTAAATTATTAGAAACGATATTTAATGTTCTAAAACCTATATTTGATATAATACAATTAATTTCAGATGCAATAGCTGGATTGTTATCGGGCAAAGGCCTTGATTGGAATGGATTTATAAATCAATTTGTTGAATTAGGAAGAAATCTTTTAAAAGGTTTGGTAAAAGGATTTGTCGAAAATATTAAAAATATATTCACAGCACCATTTAGGATGATAGGTGATTTATTTAAAGTTATTTTCGGAATACATTCTCCATCAAAAGTATTTGCTGAATATGGTGAATACATGATTAAAGGTCTTGGGAATGGATTAGAAAAAGAAACTAATCGCGAGCAATCTAGATTCCAAACTATTGCAAAAACTACATTAAAAACTTTTGAAGCTGCTTTATTCGGAAATGAAAATGAATACGACTATGTGATGAGCATAGGAATGGATATAAGCAATGTTGAAAAGCAAACTGCTAAAGTGCAAGAGATGATGAGTTCAATAAGCTCTGGGTCAAATGTGTCTACAACAGCTTATGGATATAATGCAAATAAATTATATGGTTCGATCGCTGCTTCTGAGAAAGCAAATTCTAAAGTAGACAAAGTTGTAGCAACAACAACTGATAATTCAGTTAATATGACAAACAACAACACATTTAATATTACTTCAACCGATCCAGCAGAAGCTGCTGATGAAATTGATAAGATATTAAAGAAAAATGCCATACGTGCTAAATTAGCCAAAGGTGGTATTTAATAAAAATTCAAAATAAAGGAGGTACCTGGTATGGGTAATTTAAAATTCGGAGATAAATCAACTAAAGACTTAGATCTTGTAATACAATCTCCGCCATCATATACTTTTCCAGAAAAAGATGTTGAACTTCAACATGTTCCTGGAAGAAATGGTGACATAATTATAGATAAAAAATGCTATAAAAATGTTGAACGAAGTTATTCGGTAGCATCTGTATTCAAACCAGGTACCGATTTTATTTCTAACTCAGAAAAAATAATAGAATGGTTAACATCACAACCTGGATATCAAAGATTAGAAGATAGTTATGATCAAGAAGTATATAGACTTGCTCAGTTTAAAAATAGTGGGTCATTGACAAATTATTACGATGAAGCCACTGCTTTAAATATTACATTTGACTGTAAACCACAAAGATATTTAAAGTCCGGGGAAGTAAAACAAGAATATACTGGTAATACAATAACTATAACTAATCCAACGGCGATGACTTCGCTACCAGAGATTGAATTGTCCAATTTCGATGTCGATGCAGATCATATATTGATGTTTACAATAGAAAATTATAATCATGACGTTGAATCCATGGTTATAATATCAGTTCCAAATTTATACGATTTAATGATTATTGATTCCGAAAATCAAGTTGTGTACAATAAAGACGGAGACAATATTACAAATTTAAGTGAATATGTGCATTTCAATGGTTTAGATTTTCCAACTTTATCAAAATCAGACAATTATATAAATATAAAAAAATATATTAAAAATGAAAAATATGTTGAAAAATATTCAACTTTAATAGATAATAATCAAGACACAGCATTTTGTTTATATAAACCATATGAAACTTTGGTTGAAATAGCACAAGATAGCGTGGATTTAAAATCATATGCTCAGTTAATTGAGAATTCTCAAGAAATTTATGATGCAGAAGCATACTCTAGTTTATGCATGGATAAATCACATAAAATAGAATTTGAGTCATTTAACGATAGAATACAAAGAAATTCAACAGTTATTAACTTTAATTCAAACGACTTTGCCAAACCTATGTATGGATCAGTTCCTATTAAAAGATATCAAAAAGGCAATTCGCGAGACCAGCTTGTGTATCAAATCGGTGATATTGTGGTAGTACAAATTGATTATGATTATAGAGTAGACAGTAGTTATGTACAAAACCATGTATGGATATCTGTTTTTTATAAATTTTATGTGTGTAATCGAGAGTTTATAGCATCCGGAACTGAAGATGATTCAGTCGAAAGAAGAATAGCTAGTGGGGATTTGGTACCACTTAATAATACTAATGCCGACTATGAATATCATATAGAAGGTGATTATGCAAAGTGGACTTGGGTTGCTAAATTTGATGAACATTTTCCTGGATATTGGAATATAGAACCATATCCTTATAATATGTTTAATATTATAAATGATGGGTATAATGCTTGTCCTTCACAAACAAACCCAGTATATTATTGGGATAAAACACCGGAAGATATATCACTTCCAATTATATCAGAAGATAAACAATTGGTTATAATAGCTAGATTAGAAAAAAACAATGAAAATGATTCTGATTATACAAAGACAAATTATTCATACATATTTTTATATCATTCAGAATTCACTGAAATAACTGATCCTAGAAAAATAGATGGACAAGATTTAATACGGCATGGTGCATTTATTAGAATCGTCGATAACGATGACGATAAATTAAGCATGAATACAATAGTATATATAAATTGCATTGATGACGTAACAAAAACAGATATTCTATCAAGAAGTCATACACCATCAAGCATAAATAATTCAGCAAATATCTTTTATAACAATAAAAATGTAAATAATAATATAATTGATATTCATCCTGATTTTAAAAATGCTATAGGAAAAGGTCATAATTGTTCTATAATATTATATAAAGCAAAATGGGTATATGATAGTGACGATGATCATATAGGACATCCAGAATTGGATATCGATGTTGATTATGATAACTCTATAATTAGTGAAAATGTATTATATAATAGAGTAAATAATAAAGATCTTCTTCCTAGTATGTTAATAAATGCAGAAAACTATGACGAATCTGTTGTTTATCATGTAGGTGGATATTGTATACATGATAATTTTTATCATAGATGTTTAGAAGCTGGAACAACTGGCGCATGGGATCCTTCAAAATGGCAACTTGATTTATATCCAATTGCAAATGGTGATGAAGTAAATTCAGTACAATATGTTACAAAACAATCTGGATATTACTATAAAGAAAATAAAACAGGTATAATATCAAGCATATTTGGTAATATATTTAATAAAAATGGTTGGTCACATGTTGAATCCGATAAAATATTAGAAAGTATTGAATGGTCTAAAAAAGAAAAACAATTCAAATACGAATCAGGTTTAACATCAACAGCTGATTATAGTATTTCAAGATCATTTATACCAGACAATAATATGCCACAATATGACGATATCATAATTGAAGATACGTACGTAGAAGATGAAAATGGTAATGTTGTGACAGATTCTGCCGGAAATAAAATTAATAAAACAATAAAAGCAAGATTCCAAATTTCAGAAATTGACGATACAATCAAAGATATTAAAAAGATAATGCCAAAATATACTGGCTTCTATAAAATACAAGATGGTTCCGGAAATCCAATTGGCGATAATTCATGGAAAGCTTGCACTGAAAATGTTGCAATAGATGTTGAATATTTAAAGATGAAAGCTATCAAAGCTTATAGATTTTTATTTATAGATAAAGCTCCAACATATCAAAACGAAGAAGATTTCCCAGAATGGTTGGATATTTATCCAGTGTTATATACACAGAACGGAACTATTATACCAGAAAATTCTGATTTGGATCGATTAAATGCATATTACTACGATCTAAAAGTTACTAAGACAGCATTCTATAGATATTATTTCTTTGATAATAATATTAAAAATAGAACCGAATGGTCTATAATAGATGAAGGAAATGTCATCGGTCAATTATCACCAGATAGTCAAGTACATAGATCAGTAAATGACGTTGTAACAATAAATGAAATTGATAAGTTAGAGGATTCTGATATATTCCCAGTTACACAATTTGTATATATGTCTCATGAACCTGAAGTTGCTACTGATACAAATGTATATGTACCTATTGTAAATTTAGAAACAGCTCAATATTTATTATATAACACAGCAAAAGTATATAATAAAAATGATGTATGTATCAGAGATAGTGTACCTGTTGAAGGACAACTCAACATTGCCAATAGAATATTTAAATGTCTAGAAGATAATGTAACAGGTGCTTGGGATTCTTCAAAATGGGAAGAAATAGGAATACCATTTATAGTTCCTAATGTTTACAGTAAAGATGAAATATACACTACCAATAGTATCTGTTTATACAATAAATCAATATATTTGTGTGTAGCGAATACAACTATAACTGGCGATTGGGATCCTACTAAATGGACTAAATTAGGCAATTTCATAAAAGATTTTGGTTTTTATTATATGGCAGAAAATAGTAATGAAGAAATAGAATATCCTGCTAATATACCACCAGAATGGTTAGTTGTTAAAGTATTAACTGGAACTAAATCAGATGACAGCGATACTACTTTACAATATTATGTCGGTAATCAAGGTACCTTCAAATGGGATAGTAATTTAGAATGGAAGTATATGACTGTCAGCGATGATCCAATAGTCACTTCTAATATAAAAAATGATACTAGAATATATTATTTAGAAAATCTTCCACAATATGATACCGATCAAATTTACGACTTTAGCATAATAACTTCAGCATCTGGCAATCCAGAACATGTTGAAATAAAAGTTAAAGAAGCCGGATATTATAAAATAAAAACAGAACCAAATTATAAATATTTAAAGGCAAATACCACATTAACTAAAATAACAATTTATGAAAATCCAGATATCATTCGTTTAGTCGATGATACCGGAGACTCATTAGATAATTTAAAAACATACATAATACCAAGGTGGTGGAAATTATGATTATTTTATTTAAAGAAAATGAAACTAAATTCGACAGTTTGGGTATTGGTGTTTTAAAAGATGCTACAAGTTGCTTAGTTAGTGAGACATTGAATGATACATTTGAATTAGAACTAGAATATCCTATTTTTGGTCAAAATTATTCAGAAATAAAAATAGATTCTATAATATATTCAAAATCAAGTCCAACATCAAATTATCAACCATTTAGAGTTTATAGTATATCAAAGCCTCTTAAAGGTTTAGTTACAATAAAAGCTTTGCATATTTCTTATGATATGAATGGAATTGTAGTAGGACCAATATCAGAAGGAAGTTTGCAATCAACTTTAAATAAATTAGAAACAGAATCTCTTCTTCCGCATAACTTTAAATTCTTTTCAAAAGTTCAAAGTACTAAAACATATGCGACAACGGATTATTATAATCTAAGAGCTTTGCTTTTTGGATCAGATAATTCTATATTAGAAACATATAATTTAGAAGTTAAATTCGAAGGATTTAATGTTTATTTGTTGGAAAGAAGAGGTTCTGACAAAAACGCAGAAATAAGATATGGAAAAAACATGACAGAATTAGAGCATGAATTTAATCATGATTTATTATACAATTATGTTTACCCATATTATCATAAAGAATCTACATCGCAATCAACAGTTACAAATCCTGGTGAATTTAAGCAGGTATATATTGTTGGAAAGAAACCACTTCAAGATGGATGGCTATCATATGAAGAAAATGGTGAACCATATCATCCAATAGATGAAGCACCTGTTCAAGTAGCCACCGAAGGTGATTATTTTAAGAAAATATTTACGTGGGATACCACTAGACAAAAATATAGAGAAAGATTATATGAGCAACAAGTTACTTTAATTGAAGGAGTAACAGCTCCAGAATGGATTGAAATTGATTGGTCTGGTTTACCTAGCATTGTTGTTAGAGCAAAACAACCTGGATATTTTAAATCAATGACAGACACTGAATATAAGTATGCTAATATTGGTGATATAGTATTTAGTGGAAGCATAAGAACTATTACTCAAAATTTAATGCTATATTATTCAGAAGTAATTCCACCATCAGAATCAGAATTAACTAATACCGAAACATCTGTTACACATGTAGAACTTCCTAATAAATTATTGAAAGTTAATACAGAATTAGCTAACAAGATGACATTTAATAGAGTATTAAGTCTAAATCTTACCGATGAATTCGAAGAAAACGAAGAAGCAAATGAAGAAACGTTAACTTCAAAAGCATTAAAATTCATAAAAGATAATAAAATAGGTCAATATAAATATAACACAACTGTATCTTTTGTCGATTTATCTACAATTGATGACAATGTTGTCTATAAAAATTTAGAGCAAGTTGAATTAGGGGATACCATTAAAATTATATATGAAGCATTAGATATTAATGTTGAATTAAGAGTAATTACAACAATATATGATGCTTTATTAGATAGATATTCATCGATTGAATTAGGTGAAAAATCAGATACAATATCATCAACTTCAGTTCAAACTGGAGACAGTGTGTCGGCTTTAGTTAACGATAAAGGTTATACTGATGAAAAAACAGTATCATCTATAGTAACTCATATCGTAACTGCAGATTACATTGAAGCATCAAATGCCAGATTATCAAAAGCTCAAATAGAGGAATTATCAACAGCAAGAATAAAAGTAACTGGAATGCTAGAAGCTTCACAAGCAGAAATAGACAGACTTGTTGCTAAATTATTAGTTGCCGATAATGCCGTAATTAAAGAAACATTAGAAGCCGGAGAAGTCAAAGTATCAGGTGATATTACTGTTAAATCAGGAGAAATATCTATCGAAAATGAAGATGGAAGTAAAGTCTTTAGAGTAGATAGAGAAGGTAACTTATATGCTACATCTGCTACTGTCAAAGGTAGAATAGAAGCATCTGAAGGAAATATTGGTGGATTCCATATTAATTCAACATCTATATGGAATAATATAGATTCCATGCATTCAGATAACGATAATGGCGTTTATATTGGTCCAGATGGTATAAGCTTGGGAAAACAATTAAAAATTTACCCAAATGGTTTAATAATATCTCATACTTATACAGATCAATCAACAATTGCACAATTATTAATTCCAAGTAAAATTAAACCTGCTTTAGAATTCAAGCCAAATAGATCGACTGTATCCTTTAACGCAAAAATAATTGATACTGCCACAACACCTGATGATATAACAAACTATTATAATACTGTTCAGACTAGAGGTGGAAGCTATACTATGCCATATTTAGCAAATGTTAGCGAATCTGGCACAGTTACTAATGGCGATGGAACAACGATTTCTGTTTTACAAGGAGATAATTTAATATCTTCATCAATAGTAGTTGATGGTGTTACAAAATTTAACTGGAGAAAAATAAATCAGGATGAATTTAATAATGCCTATAGTTATTTGGATAATGGTTCAGCAAATGCATTGAATTCTAGATTACAAAATAATACATATCAAGAAGGCGATATTTGCAAAATATTAGAAGATGAACGAATATTAAGCGCAAAAGAATACGATGAAAATTTCATATATAATACTGACATGTTATGTATAAATTCAAATAAATATTATAAATGTTTAGAAGATAATGTAACAGGTGCTTGGGATTCTTCAAAATGGGTTGAAGTTCAACCAAGCGATTATCATAAGCTATACAGTGATACTGAAGATATATACCTTCAAGTTAATGTTGATGATTATGTGATTCTCGCTAAAACACAATATTACGGGGCTAAATTTGAATTTTATATTACGCATCAAGTTTATAACAGAGGCGATATATGCAGATATCAAAATAATTATTATATGTGTCGCGCTGATCATGTAACAGGTACTTGGAATTCTAGACTTTGGATCAGATTGCCTGGTAAACCAGCAGGAATGATATGGAAAAAGTTTTATATTCCAAAAGATTATAATCAAAATTATTTTGGCATAACACCAGAAGGTATATTATATGCGAATGGCGCTATAATCAGTGGAGATGTTACTGTTAAATCAGGTGAAATATCTATTGAAAGTAGCGATGGAAGTAAAGTCTTTAGAGTTGATAGAGAAGGTAATTTATACGCCACATCAGCTACTATTAAAGGTAAAATAGAGGCCGATGAAGGTGACATAGCTGGGTTTAGTATAAGTCGACAAGAGTCAGCATCTGATCGTATATATGGTATTTATTATAATGCAGAAAATGTATTAGATGAACAACACGGCAAATCATTTATGCAAATAGCTGTTGATGAATATGCTTCACAACCTTATCCATTTATTTACATGGAATCTAAATCAGAAGTGATAGAATTTAGTACACAATATTCATCGTTAGGACGTGTTAAAATTGCACCATCATTAGGTGTCACATCTGATAAATTTAAAGTTGTGTCAAGTAGTATGGAATATCCAGGATTCTATAATTATGACAGAACTTATAATCGATATTCAGCAGCAGGCTATATAAACGCTAAAACATATTGCAAATATTATGATTATTCTTCCGAAGGTAATCCTATTGCTTATTTTAGATGTTTAGAAGATGGAACAACTGGTCCTTGGGATCCTTCAAAATGGGAACTGTGCGATGGCGATATATTTACAGAAAATATGTGGACTGATAGTTTTGCAACAATTAGATATGACGATCTTGCTTCTATGAGTAGGATTAAAACTCAATCGCCAACGACTGTTTCTTGGCATGAAAAGCCAAATCATATTGTAACAATTGAACACACTATAACTAGCGCTAACGATGTCATAGACGTATGGGATCGAAATAACCATATATTTGATATTATAGGTGCACAAATAACACCAATTAATTTGAGTTCTGGTGCACAATTCTCATATGAAAAAATATATGACATAGGATCAACACTTCTTTCAAGATCTATAAGATTAATAGTTCCATCATCATTCATTGGTCAAAAATGTTTTATTACAGTATATTGTCATATGTTATCATTCGAAATAGCAAGAGATGCTAATTTCAATGATATGTCATAATTATATGATTTATAAACCAGAATATAAAAAAATAGATGAAATAGGTGCATTAGAAATATTTATATTGGATATGATTCCGCGAAATATATTAATAAACGATAGTAATTATACTATTGAAATCCACGGAGATACATATTCAATAGATAAAGAAGGAAATATAGTAAAATCAAAAACAACAAAGGAGATTACTCAACGTGAATACTACGAAGGAAATTAAAGATTTATTAAATAATGAAAATTTTCTAAAGTATATTAAATTAAATCATGATATTAAAGCCATTTATATTGGCGGAAGCAGAATGTTTGATTTAAATGACGAAAAGAGTGATTACGATATTAATATTGTAGTTGATGACATGTACTATAAATCATTATTCGATAATATGAATGCACCTATTTTATATGCTAAATATAATGGCATAAACATACATTGGTATTACATATCGCCAGATTTCAAAATACATAACCAGTATTCAGACTATATCTTAGATATATGGCAATTAGAACAATATTATGGACTTAAAAATCCAGACAATATAATAAAAATATATGATGAAGAATATTTTAATAAATTCAAACAAAAACTAACTGATGAATATGATGATCATTTACTAAAAGTTAAAAACAAATACTCATCTTTCATATTATCATCATGTTTAATAGAATCTAACGTTGATTTATATAATTCTATAAATAAATTACATTACTTTTTATGCTTATTATTTTATTTATTGAATAACGAAACTATTGATGTTGAATTTTTAAAATTTATAAAAAAAATCGCTAAGTTTAATAGAAGTTCTTTTTCCTTTGAAAAATTAAGAGAATTGGACAATGAAAAAAATAATAATGTTGATAAATTACGAAATATATTTTCGAAATTATATCGTTTATTACAAAAACGTAAGGAGGTCTAAAGTATGATAGACATTAAAAAAATAAAAAAAGATATCATTAACTACGGTGCAATCAAACTTTACGAATGGACTGTATCTATGGTTGTTGGTAGAGAAAGCTCTGAAGAGGACGAGCTATTTAATGCAGCACAAATAAAAGATATTTTTAAGAACCAATACGATGTTCTAAAATTAAATATCGAAATGATAGACTATGAAACTGCCGAAGTTGTGGAATTCATTACAAAGAAATTCTTTAAATCCAATAGTATTAAGTCTAGCAATATTTTAAATTACTCAACTCATGTTGATGATCAAGGTGTTGTCACCAGTTTATTATTTACTTTAGCCGGCGAATCTATTTCATTAAATGTAAGCGAAGTAAATGTTGGTGAAGGCGGAGGTGGAGGTGCTTCTGTTCAAAATGTGACATATTCAGAATTGGTTGAATTAAAAGCAGGCGCTTTATTAGTTCCTGGAAAATTATACAGAATTACTGATTATCAATGTACCACTACCCAAAAAGAAAGTAAAAGTGCTGGACATCAATTTGATATTGTTGTTGAGGCATTATCCGAATCTGTATTAAGTGAAAATGCTAAAGCTACGTTACATGCTGGCGATGAATATTTCGCTAAATGTAAATTAGAAGCTTGGGAATTAAAGTATTGTTTAGAAAATGATACTAGTAGATTCGCATGGGCACTAAATGGACAAGCTATTGTTAATTTAAATAGTGCATTATCACAAGGTAGACCATTAGTAAGACAACCAAGCTTTGATGGAAGAAATGCCAGTGATGTTTATAGTGAATATCAAGTTGCTTGGGGTGTTGAAGAAGATGTAGAAGATGATGATTCTAGTGATTTCATTTATTCTAAAAATCCAACTTTAACTGATGGCGAAGTTGTTTATAATACTAATAATGACAAACTAGAAGAAACCGAAGTTGTTGAAGGCAAAGGTGTTATCTATTTCATGAAAGACGAATGGAATAATGAATGTCCTTATGACTTTAAAAACATTCAATTTAGGAGATATGCTATTACACAATGTGAAAAAGTACCTAGTTTAGTAATCGACAATTCTGGCAATCCTTATGGGTATCATTATGGATGTAAAAGATTATATAGCAATGGATGGGTTTTAGATCTCAACATTGCCAGTTATAACGAAAATGACTTTGTGTGGGTTTATACATTTGCATTAAAAGATTTAGCAACATCTAATATATACGATTATACAGTTATAGCTCATCTTGGCCTTAAAAATGATGAAGGCGATGAAGTAGCATGTTATTCTAATAAAATAGGTATGGCTGTTGAAGAAGTAATCACAAGTTCTAATGGAATAATCGTATTAAATAACATTGCTTTATTGAATTGTTACACGAATATTTCAGATTTAACGTATGCTGACGATTATTCTTATTGCTACTCCAACACATTTGGTAATAACTGCTACTCCAACACATTTGGTAATAACTGCTACTCCAACACATTTTGGGATGGCTGCTGCCTCAACACATTTGGTAATGGCTGCTGCGTCAACACATTTGGTAATGGCTGCAAGACCAACACATTTGGTAATAACTGCTACTTCATCACATTTGGTAATGGCTGCAAGTCCAACACATTTGGTAATAACTGCTATTCCAACACATTTGGTAATAGTTGTCAGTCAAACACATTTGGTAATAAGTGCTACTTCATCACATTTGGGGAGCATGTGACTAATAATCTTACAGCAGTCACTGACTGTAGATATATTATCATTGAGAATGGCTGTAGTTATTTAGATATTACAACAAATGATGTTGGTAATAATTTTTTACAAAATATCCATGTACATTTAGGTGTTTGTGGATCTAGTAATGACCGCAAAACCTTAACAGTTGCAACACGTGGTAATACGTTTGAGACAAGCTTTAAACCTGCTAATTCTGTGGAAATAGAAGTGCAATAATAGGAGAATATGATATATGTCAACTCCAGAAATTATATTTGCAGCATTAGCCGCTTGTGCTCCAATAATATCAGTAGTGATAGCTATATTAGCACTACGTAGAAATAATAATAATGATACTAAATCTGAAAGCAAGGAAATGGGCAAGCTTGAAGAGAAAGTTGATACAGCCAACAAAGGTATCGAACGAATTGAGCAACGTTTAGATAAAAGGGATGAACGTGACGACAAATTAGCTGAGCGAGTCGCCACCTTAGAATCTAAAGTTGATTCTCATATTTCAGATAAAAATGCCCATAATTATTCCGTTGTAACAAATAGGAAGAAGACGAAATGAGAGGTTTAATGTATGATAGATTTAACAAAAATTAAAAGAGATATCATTAACTATGGTGCATTAAAAATCTATACCACATTTTTAGTAATATCATCAAAAGAAGTTGATCCGGAATTATTTAACCAATCTCAATTACTTGAAATATTTAGCAAAAAGTACGATATTATCAAAATAAATATTGACTTTGTTGAGATGATAGAAGGCAAATATGTTACTATTGCTAAAGAACTTTTGATATTCAAATTAAGTAAATGCTCTGATAATGAACTTTCTTATATGTCTAATGTTGATGATGAAGGTAAGATATCCTCATTAATATTAACAAAAGAAAGTGAAAATATATCATTGAATGTTTTAGAATACTATGTCGGTGGCGAACCAACTAGCCCTGATCCAATCAAAAAAGTTGAAAGTCAAGAAGAAATTCCAAACAATGAACTAGGGTTATACAAATACACAGAAGAAGTAGAAGGAGTTCTACAATCTTCTCATGTAGTAGAAGTAACTAAAGAAGATCATGGTGAAGAAGAAACTGAATTTGATAAAGTCACAGACAGTAATAACCAACAAGTAAATGACGCTTCCGCTTTCATGGCTCAATTTGCCGAAGGATTAGGTAATTTCCTATCTGTCAGTGAAGTAACCAAAGCTTATACTTTAAAATATACTCCTGTAGAAGAAGGAGATTTAATTAACCTTATCTCAGGTATTAGATTTGGAACAAGTAGTCAAGGAGGTTCAATAACATTAACTTTAAATGAACCAGGTATTCTTGCTTTTACTCAATATTTCAGCTATAATCAATCAACCGGTAAAATTGTAAATTGGGAAGATGCAGAGACAATTAAAATTGAAGATAATCAAACAGGAGATTGGATTGGTTTAGATTTAGACAATTATGATACTGATCCTCATATAGTAGAAGTTTCTGCAGGAAGTTATACTATTTATAGTGATGGTGGAAATAGATTTATTCTTGCTTTCTTCAGATTTGAAAGACAACCTTATTCATTATATAAAAAGCATGAACTAGCAAGAAAAGAAGAAGTAAATGAAGTTCAATCTAAATTAGATTCTCACATCTCAACTTCAACTGAAAGATTCAGAATTAATGAAAATGCTATTCAACAAAATGCTAATGATATTGTCACAACAAATAATAAAATTGGTCCAGTTCAAATCTATAAAGTTAACAATAATTTACCACCAGCTGGTGAGGAATTCTTAGATAAAATTTATAGATTAAAAGAAGAATATTATCAATGCGTTAAAAGAGGCGAAGGTATTCATAAAGAATGGGCCTATAATGTAAGTGGTACTTCCGAAGTAACTGCTGATAAATATGAAGCATTCGTTAATGAGGTTGGATTAGAATATAAAGATTATTTAACTTCTATCAACGAAGAATATGATCCTGCATATGTAAATGTAAAATTATTTAGAAATAATGGAAGCATTAAATTAGGAAGCAGCAGTGCTACTGGTTCGATCACTTTATTTAACAAACATGCTGAACATATAACATCTTTCAAAATAGGTGTAAAAGCTTATGGCAGTAGCAAACCAAGTAGTACTTATATTGAAGATGCAAATGGCGATGAATTTGAATATTTAATCTCAAATAATGTTGAAGAAACAATTATTGAAATTCCTTATAATCCTGATACAAATAATTTAGAACGTATATATATTGAATCTAGCAGTGAGTATGTTGATGAATCCGGAGATGAACCAGTTACTATTCAATGCGATAAGCGACTAATTATCACTAGAATTATTGCTGATTTTGGGGAAACTACTTATGAATGGATTCCATTAGTAGCTAAAGATGACATTATTTCTAAAATCATAAAAAGATATAATGAAGAATCCAATATGACTTTCTTTGATTTTCCAAAAGGAGTTGTGCCACTATCTATAACATTAAATAATAATAATTTATTCTTCAAAAGCAGTTTTGAAGCCGTTGCATTAAATGGAAAACCTATAGAAGGGTATGAATTAGATGAAATTATATTTACTGAAGATGAAAGATATATGGCATTTATTGGTGATTTAACAAATCAAGTTATAAATGGATTAATATATATTAATTATGATAAACTCCCAGATATAGGAGGAATTGTGCAAAATTCTTATTATCTTTTTAGACCTGACAAAGCAGGATTAAGATTATATAGACATAGAATTGAGTTAAATGATGATGGTGACTTTTTGTCTATAATTGATACCAATAAGAACGAAATTGCACCTAATAACATGAATTTAAGAAGAGAAGCCTTTTTGAAAATATATTATTCTTTTGCTCAAAATGGAGATGCTGGAACATCCGGGACAGCTTTGCAAATAACGGCTCATCCTGAAAATAATCGAATTACTGTGCTTATTAGTTATGATGCCAATTTTAATCAAGTCACAGATTTTATAACATATACAAAATTCACCGACACAGTTACAGAACTTTAATCATAGGCTAGGCTTATATTATGATATTAAAATCAAAGTTGTTTCACATGTGTGCTTACGATGTTAAATACACCGAAGTAGGCAATGGCGTTAATTATGCTTTTGTTGAAGATAAAACACACATGCAATATTTAGAAAATACGCTAATTATATTCTTTGAAGGATCAAATCAAGTAACCGATTGGATACGTAACTTCCTCTTTGGTAAAAGACCATACAAAGATATGAAAATTCCATATAGAGTGCACAGAGGCTTTTTAGCCGCATGGAAAGAAGTGGAAGATATAATAATTCAAAAGATAACTGAGAAAAATTCAAAATCAGAATATAAGTGGCAAAGAATTATTATAGTAGGTTATTCACACGGTGGTGCACTAGCAGCATTCTGCCATGAGTGTTGTTGGTTCTACCGCCGTGATGCGGTAATCGAAGGATACGGATTTGAAGCACCTAGAATATATGCTGGATTTAGAGTCAAGAAGGCTCTTAGAGAACGATGGGCTACATTCACTGTCATAAGAAATAAAAATGATATTGTAACCCATTGTCCGCCAGCAATATTTGGATATACACATGTTGGCACAGTTAAAAAAATAGGTAAAAAAACTTCTACCAAAGATTATAAATGGCCACATTGTATTGGTGCTCATTATCCAGATAAAGTTTACGAAAGCTTAAAAAGCGAGGAGGTGTAAAATCTATTATGGATTACAAATCTATAGGTCTTCTTATCATTTTAGGTGTTATGCTATTAGTTTCTATTGTTGTCATTTTCGTCGAACTATTTAATGGCAAAATGAAAACATTTATTATGGAAAAAATAGCTGAAGCTGAAAAAATGTTTCCTAAAGATGTAGAAGACTATCAATCTAAGCGTAGAAATTACGTCATTGAGGCATTTAAAGAAAAGTATAAGATTATGGCTATCTTTGTAAATGCTAAAAAATTTATTGAATTAATTTGTAAATTATTTGTACCTAAAGGAGGTAAATAACAATGGTTGAATTACAAAAAGTTAAAAGAGATGTTATTAACTATGGTGCTTTAAAAGTTTATACCACATTCTTAACTCTCTCTGAAGATGAAGTTGACCCAGAATTATTCGCTGCTAGTCAACTAAAAGAAATCTTTGAAAAGAGATTTGATGTCATTAAAGTTGACATGTCTTTCGTAGAAGGTGAAGAAGAGACCGTCATTGCTAAAGAGCTCTTAGTATTCAAATTAAGTAAATGCTCTGATAGCGAAATTTCTTACATGTCAAATGTTGACGATGAAGGTAAGTTATCATCTTTAGTGTTAACAAAATCTGGCGAAGAAATTAGCTTAGAAGTCGTTGAATATGGTATTGGTGAATCTAGTAAAGGCCTTGAAGTCATCGAATGGGATGGAGAAAGGACCTTCGCTGAGGAAGAAATAGATAAACTTAGCAATGCTAAAGCGTGTCTAAAGTATGATGAGAACATTTATATACCTAATTTTGAAGTTATTGACGTAAACGGGAAAAATGTTTATCTTCATAGCATAAATGTTTCCGACGACGGCATGGTTTATTGCAAATCAATTCAAATAATTGCTACAGGTGAGGGTTACGTTCCTAATATTTCTGAATGTAATATTAATACAAACAATTTAGGTGGAACAAAGTTATATAAGCATACTTTAAATCTAGGTGGAAGTAAAGAAATAGAGTTTATATCAAATACTTCTCTTGAAATTCTTAATTTTAACCAACTTTTAAATGCTATAAGAATTGACTTTAGAGTAAGTGCTTACCCAGTTGTAGGTTCTTGCTGTTCATATATTTATAATATGACGACTCATGAAGCAACTTGTGTTGTTATAAGCCCAACCGATGGCTCAACATCTATTTATACATTACCTACTATTATTTCAGATACCGTTACCGAACTTTAATTCTAACAAATAGGGGGATTAAAAATGATTGAATTACAAAAGGTCAAAAGAGATATTGTAAACTATGGAACATTAAAAGTTTATACTACCTTCTTATCAATTTCAGAAGATGAAACTGATCCTGAATTATTTAACGCAAATCAACTCAAAGAAATATTCAGTAGTCAATTTGATATTATTAAAATAAATATTAATTTCGTGGAATTAGGAGAAAATGATGAATGGGTTAGTGCTGGAAAAAAACTTCTAGTGTTTAAGCTTAGTGATTTCTCCAACAACAAACTTTCTTATATGTCTAATGTTGATGACGAAGGTAAGATATCCTCATTAGTGCTAACTAAATCTGAAGAAGAAGTTAGCTTAGAAGTAAACGAGTATGATATTGCTGGGAAAGATATGTACTTGCATGAAGTGACGTTAGATCCAGTTGGAGATTCTGGCAAATCTGTTATGTTATATTTTAAATCTGATAGATCTAGAGAAGTTACAAGTATCTGGGACTTAGCGGTACTGTTACTTAATGCAAGAACGTATTATTTCCTTAATCCTAGTTTAATACTTTTTGATCATGATAATAAATATTCTTTAGCCGCTTTTCATCCAAATCAAAGCATGATGGGAGCTTATGTATATTTAAAATTAATAGATGCTAGAGATGGAAATAATATTCAAGAAGTGGACTATATTATTAACCATTCTAATAATAAAGTTAAACAAGATCGAGTTTCTAAAGTTAATTAACATATAATTTCAAGAAAGGATTTAATAAATTATGACCGGAACAGAATTTTTAAAAAGAATCAGGGCTAAACATTTTAAAAAGCCTGAGGTTAAAGAAGAAGTCAAAGAAGCTGTTGCTGAACCAGTTGCTCCAGTAGTGGAAGCACCTGTTGAAGAAGAAGCTCCTAAGAAATCTTCAAAATCAAAGAAATCTAAATAATATTGCAAATAAGGGCCCGCGAGGAAATCAACGGCTCTTATTTTTTGCTAAGAGTAAGTTATCTAAATATACGAGCTCTTATTTTTTCGCATTTTTTACATCCTATATAATGAAGGAGAAAAGAAATATGTTAAAAGAAACAGGAACTGATTCTAAAATCGAATATGAATTAGAAACCAAAGATGATATTAAGGAAGCGAATAAACAAATCGAATTCCACAAAAAATGTATCAGACTTGCCAACATTGAGATCGACGATGCTATGATGAAAGGCGACTCTGAAACAGCTGAAATATGGGAAGATGATAAGAAATTTAATCGTATCCATATCAGAGAACTTCTTAAAGCAATCAAACGATTTAAGAGTCAAGAAGCTAAATAAACAGCTTCTTTTCTTTTTTCCAATTTTTAGGTATAAATTTTAGTTAATTTTAAATTTAAGCCACTTTTTAGCCATTTTAAGACGCTTTCTTTAAAACCACATATATTAATAAGTAAAATACTTTCGCATAAAATACATGCCTTTCTATGAAGGAGAAACATTATGGAAAAGAAGAAATTTTATAAAATAGTGATATGTAAACGTATTGAAAAAGAATATGAAAATGATATATATAAAAATAAATCAATAGAATATTATAGATATGGATATTCTGAAATCGATGTAATAACAAAATTAAGAAGACATTTCAAAATGAATACTGGAAATAAATTAATTTTAGTATCAAATACGAAATCGCCTTATGTACCAGAAGACTTTGATGGAAAGATATTCAGACATCTGGATAAATCTTATGATGAAGAAGCTATATATTATGAATGGTATGTTCAAGAAACAGTGCGTACAAAACCTATTAAAAAAGTATCTATTTTAGATGATTTTCTAGAAGATTGTGAGTTGGAAAAGTTAAAGAAAAAATAACAATTCCTTCTTACTTTTTCGCGAAAATATCACATATTATAATGAAGGAGGAATTAATTTTTATGAACTTAAACACAGGTTTACTTATTGCAAGTGTAGCATTAGGTGCTATCGGAACAGCAGCCAGTGTTGCAGCCAGTGTCGACCAAATTAAAAATGGAGATAAACGAGCTGAAATACAAGGATATGCTGCAGGTCAAGCTATTGCAGAACATGCGCAATCAAATAAATGGTTTGTTTGTTGTGGAATGAAAATTGATCCAGAAACAGGAAAAATCATGAAGTAAGGGATTCACATCCCTTACCATTTTTCGCAAAAATATCACATATTATAATGAAGGAAAGGAGATCTATAATTTATGGGATTAATTATGAAAGTTGTTATTGCCTCCATTGCAGCTAGTGTTGTAGCTAGTTCAGCTACCAGCATTATATGCAAAAATGGGGAAAAAATAAGAGGAACTTTTTGTAAAAACAAATCTAGAAAAAGATCTAAGTAACTAAAAAGTAAGGAGCAATTGCAAAGCTCCTTATCTTTCGCATAAAATACATTTTGTATAACGAAAGAAGGTATATAAATATATGATGTATTTTATAACATATGTGACTTACGGTAATAATAAAAAGAACATTTCAATCAACATTCATGATAACATTCATGATGCTGAAAGAGAAGCTCAACAATTAAAAGCTTGCGGTCACAAACATATTAGAATTCGCACAGATTTATATAATGAATATATGTCACGATACAAGGAAATAGCTTAATAATCTTAGGCTATTTCTGTTTTTAGAAATTATATTTGGGCCTGTTTATTGGTTTCGATTGCTATGAACTGGTCATTATCTGCATCGGTTGGTCACCTAAAACCAAAGAAAATATAACTGCCAAAAGCATTAAATCCAAAGTTAAAGCTTTCTTCAGTAACTTATTTGTTACTCCAAGAATGGCTCTTTGCTACTAATTAAGTAAGCAAACTTCCTTGCCCGATGATGTCTCGTAATCGGTAAGCAAGGTCATAACGAGACTGGTGGAGCCGACTTAGAATCAAGTCGACCTATGAATTTTAAAGATTCACGTACTCTTGAATGCTTGTTAGTTGATGGCAAGATGTACGAAAATATACAATTAACTAAGATGTAGAAAATAATGATGGGTGTGGTGACACAGGGGTTCGACTCCCCTCAGGTCCACCAAACATATTCGAATGGTGTAAATGGTAGCACACCATCGGGGTGTATGATATCCGAAAGCCGACGGAAATTTAGGTTTGAATCCTAATTCGAATTGCCTTCCTTCCTCGCTTATGAAATGGAAATTTGTAGTATTATACAAAACAAAATATGGGCGGGAAATACTACAGCCGTGAAGAGAGATTTGACAACATTAGACAAAATACGAATGTTATATAAGCGTTCGTTCGAAACACGGTAAATGTTGTTGTGATGAGTCCAACATCATAAGATCTGTAATAAGATCAATCAAACGGAGGGGTTGCAATCAGAAAGGTATTGCATAGACCAGAAAAAGTCTTTTATTAGGTTGGCAAGAGTAAGATTATTCGGTAACGATCGCGATGTTACCATGAATATAACCCATAAGAATGAAAAAAGAAAACTCTTCACTTTTAAACATGTAGAGAAGTTGCAATGTGGTAGCTTCTCTCTTTTTGGACCAGTAGCTCAACGGTAGAGCTGTCGCCTCATAAGCGATTGGCTGTAGGTTCGAATCCTGCCTGGTCCACCATTTTATATAGGAGGCATTATTATGAATGAAGAATCTAAAGAATCTAAGCATTCTTATAACGAAGAATCTGAATATTCTTATCGTATGGTAAAAAAAACTAAGATTTTTACATACACAGTTTATGTTAAAATAAACAATGGAAACACTTTACGTGATGTTGCTAGTGATTTTAAAAATATTGAAGCAGCATCAAAATATCTACATGATTTATTAATAAAATATAAAGATACACCCGGAGCGAAATGCTATTTAGTTAAACAAGCATTAACCGATGTAGTGTATGAAGCAATTATATAATTATATGAAAGGATGTTTATGGATAATAATAACGATACATTAAAAGTAGGGGATTTAGTCGAAGTTAGGTTTAGCAACGGTTATGTTGAAGTTGGACAAATAAAAGAAATTACGAATGATGCTAATTTTAATTATGTTGTACATATAACTTCGTTAAACCAAGAAGATCCATTTAATTTCCCTTACACATCATATGATGTACATTGTAATTTAAAAGATCTTAGAAAAATAACGAATTTATAAGGAGCTATAATATAATATATGGTTAATATTGAAAAACCTCAATATGTTATGGAGAAGAACGATGAATGACTTTATTAAACCGTTTGTAGTTAAAAAAGAGATTACATTATATATTTCTTATTTTTATCAAATTCGTAATATGACTCCAAACATGCTTCCTATATCAACCGCTATGTGGGATCCAAAATGGTTTCATGATGGAAAAGGAAATAACTATAAATATATTGACAAAAACGGCGTTATAAATGGTGTTCGCATGGAAAATTTAACGATGCCATTTAGTAAATGGGATGAACTAGTTAAGCGAAATGAATCATGCATATGCTGTGGAACTAATAATAACTTTTTCAATTTTGGTATGTGTCCATTTATGCAAGAATATGGAAAATCCATTAGAACTAACAATCCAGATTTTCAAAAGTTTCTAGATTCATGCGCAAGATATCTAGAATTTTTAGAAAAACGTTTTAACCTATGTTTGGATACGATCGTATTTATAGTTTATGAAGATCCATCTAGAATATGCGGCGAACGACCTATGTTACAACAATGGTTTGTTGAAAATGGTATGGGATTAAAGGAGTGGACTTCAGATGCAATATATAAATAGATTTATAAATAATAAAGAAGTAGATGTACAACTATTGGTATACTGCGAGCAAAAATTAAAAATTAAACACAAGAATAATTTTTATGTGCAAGATGTTATGTATGAGTATAACAGGCAGATAAAAACTCATTACAAATCTTTACCAAAATTATCTAGAAAAGAAATTGGTGAACTTTTAGAATTACATAAATAAGGAGGGCAATATGAAAAAATACAGAATAACATACGCATTAATAATTTCAAATAAACGATTTTATTTTGATTATTATGTAAAAGCGTTATGCAAGCTTCACGCTTTAATAAAATTTAAAATATCAGTTAAACACAACAAAAAATTCAAACGAGAGATTTTAAAGATTTCAAAAAATAAAATATGAAACAAAATTTTATTAGCTTGCTGAAAATATTAATTAATATAATACTAGTTTCATGCTTTATAATAGGTGCTATATTTTCGTTACAATATGGATATAAATATTTAGCATCCATATGTTTTATATTTGGAATATTTGCTGTGTTTACATTACCTTGGTTTATATCGTCATATATAAATGAACATGCTGATAATTAGGAGGGTTATATGTTCGGAAAAATATCTAAAAAAGTCAATGATACTTTAGATCAAACAAAAAAAGATTTAAATAAAACAGCAGGAAAAATACAAGAAGTGCTAGATGAAAGTAATAATTCCGTTAAAATAGTTGGAAAAGTTATTGTTATAGCATTAGGTGTTAGTATTTTAACAAACTGTATTACTATATTTGCGACATTAGTATCACACAAGCAAAAGCATGGCCAAATAGTTATACAGAATTTATATTTAGGAGGGCCTAATAATGGCAAATAAAAAAACAAAAAAGAAAACACGAATGGAATTGGCGACATCAATAACATTTGTTTTAGTAACAGGACACACACGAGAATGGGTTATAAAAGAATTATCCAAAATATTCAAAATTGAAAGAAAAAATCCATTACAATTAATTTATTCGAAAAAAAATATGTCTGCTTATATATATTTAAAAATAGTTCCATGCGTATTGCAATCAAAATCAATAGCTGATATTCCAGAATGTAGATCGGTTGAGAATAAATATATTTGCAGAAGTATTCCTGAATTAGAATTAAAAGTTGAATCGGTGGTTGGATCATATGACGAACAAGCTGAAAATTACATTAAATGTGTTGAGTCTAATAATTCTAGCATCAAGTAGTTTTACTGTTGGATATTTATTATCTAAGAAAAAATACTTAGCTAAGAAAATAAATGGTGATTTATATTTAAATTATGAGAAGGATCATGACAGTCCAAGCATATATTTAAGTGTAGATCAATCAACACTGGTTAATACTCCAAACTATGCTATATTGAAAGTAATCACAATACGCAAATAAATCATGTTCTATAATGAACGACCAAAACTGTTCAAGGAGGAAAGCAAATGAAAGAATCAGAATTGGATACTTTAAAGAAAAACATCGGTCAAACGTTAACTCAATATAATAATATTCCATTAGCGAATGATTGTACTAAAGTTCAAGCTGCACAGGTATTATTAAGAGAAGTAAAAATGGTATCTGATGAAGAAAAAAGAATCTTTGATGAAAATATGCAAAAGGATCGTTTCGAATTAGAGAAGGATCATAAATATTTCACTGAAGATATTGAAAAGAAGAAATTTGAATATGAGAAAGATTCGTCTAACAAACGTTTAGAAATGGACGAAAATAGAAATAAGAATCAATACGAATTAGACAAATTGAGACTTTCAATGGAAGCAAAGAAATTAGATTTAGAAACTTCTATATACGAAATGAATAAGTCTAATGCAGAAAAAGAAAGAAGATTCAAAATAATCTCATTAGGTGTATCGATTTTAGTTCCAGCTGTAGTAACTTTAGCTGAATTATTTGTGTACAGAAAACTCGCATATAGTAATTTGAAGCTTATATACGTTGACGAAGGAAGACCAACCGTAGACTTTAAAGATTCTGTGAAAAGTGTCAAAAACTTAATCAAATAACGGTTTATGCGTTTAAAAGCTAGGAGATCTATCAAGGTCTCTTTAGTTTTCTAGGAGGTCAAAGTTAGTTATGATATTATTATATTGCTTTTTAACATTAAGTTTTATATTTATATTTACGTTTAGATTATTTAAGCATTTCTTATGTTTTAATATATCGATATTCGTGTTTATAATTTTGTTATTCTTTTCATTATTACTATTATGAACGAAGTATTATTTGAAAAAGTTTTAACATATATAACTTATGAAAAAAGCATACCAACATCAATTTATATTCCAGATAAAATATTTTATAAAATGATTTGTAGGAAATTTATATTAAATAAATTTTTAGAAAAGTGGATGGTAGATATTTCAAATGACCCGATTGATATAATAGATTCAATGCTGATGAATTATTATTATTGGGAAGATTGCGCTATCAAAGACAATAATGAAATAATTGATTTATACGATATTTATATACGGAATTTATTAAAATTAAAAAAATACATTATAAAGGAGAACAAATTATAAATGACATATAAAAGTCAAAAATTTTTATCAATAATGTTAGGTTTGTTTAGCGCCGCAGGAACGGTAGCAACAGCTGTTTTAGTTGCGAAAGAAACCCCGAAAGCAAACGAGAAAATTAAGCAACTTAAAAGTAAAAAAGATGCCAAATATATTGATTATATTAAAGAATTAACACCAATATATTGGCCTGCAGGTGTTGTATGTCTATGTACTGTAGCGTCCACAACAATTTCTAGCGTTCTTTCATTAAAAGCGCAAGCTTCTTTAATTGCAACATCCACAATGCTTAGTCAAGGATGGAATCGATATAAAAATAAAGTAAAAGATGCTTTAGGCATTAGAAAAGAAAGCAATATTACTGATATGATATCTGCGGATGAATATCGTAAATTACAAAATAAAACTAATGGCGAAGAATTATTTTACGAAGAACATATTGGGTTTTTTACTTGCAAAAAAGAAGATTTAATGGCTGGATTATCCGATTTAAATCAGAGATTACACACGCCGGATCCAGATCCAAAAGGAACATTTTATTGGACAACTTTATACTTTTTAATAAAAGATTCTAAAGCAAAAGTTTATAAGAAAGAATTATTAGAAGCATCTAAAGAAATGGGATGGACAACAGATTATTTATGTGAAGTATACGATATAAGTTGTATGTGGGTTCATCCAATGTTCACAAATGTTGTCAAAAAAGATACTGGCGAAATTTTATATACGAAATTATCCTTTTTCGAAGATCCTATATATTTAGAAGAATCTGAACGTTCTAGATATAATTATAAAAGCAGAGAAAAATTTGAGCATGATGCTGAAATAGATATGCATGATGCTGACGCTCTAGCTTTTTATACGCATGGATACCAAGATGACGATGAACCAATAATTGAAAACATACAATCGTCATTCATTAATTCCAAACCAGATTGTGATTCAATGCTAGATGACGGACGAAGATTTATGCCATGTAATGCGCCTCATTCGAAAGAATACGTTGAAGATGACTCTAATCTACCTTCAGAAAAAGATATACCATCTTTAGAGGCATTCAAATGATATACGAAAAAGAAAAAGTAACAATAACTTTAGAAAAAGAAGAAGTGCATGATTTTTGGGAAATATTAATGTGTGCGTTAGATTACGATCGACAAGCACGTTCGTCCAAAAAAGATGGATGTCCTAAATTGAATGCATCACAATTAAAGCTAACTAATAAGTTAGAAGAAATCGTTAGACCATATTATGGATAGAAAGGAATTATACCATGGAAGTAGGTTATACAAAAACTAAAGACTGCAAAGGCGGCAATAGAAGATTACAACAACACGATAAACATTACAATAAAGTTTTAAACAAAAGACGCAACAAAGAAAAAAACAGAAGAAAATTAGCCAAAATAAATAGGGGGAAATAAATGCTAATGAATAATCCATTTAAATTTATCAAACCATTTGTAGTGAAACATGAGCCTGAAATATTAATGGGCATGGGTATCAGCGGTTTAATATTCTCAACAATATGGGGTATTAAAGCTACTGTTAAAGCGGTTAAAGCTGTAAATGACTATAAAGAACAAAAACAATTCGACAAATTAACAAATAAAGAAATATTTAAATTAACTTGGCGATATTATTGGCCTGTAGCAGCATCAATTACGTTATCAATACCATGCATAATATTAGGCAATAGAGTTTCATCAAAAAGATATGCTGCATTAGCCACGGCATATACAATAACAGAATCAGCACTACAAGAATATAAAGATAGTGCTAGAGAAATTGTTGGCGAGAAAAAAGTTAAACAAATTCAAGAAAATATCGACAATAAAAAGATAGAGGAAAGTTATAAAGGAGGAAATCAAATTATATTAACTGGAAATGGTGATAATTTGTTTTTCGAACCTTTATCTGGTAGATACTTCAAATCAAATTGGAATGATATTGCCAAAGCAGCAAACGAATTGAATGCTGACGCTTTAAGTAATATGAGTGGTCAAATTAGTTTGAATGATTGGTTCTCTAAATTAGGTCTTGAAGATACCGATATTGGCGATAATATGGGATGGGAACTAAATAGTAATCCTCATAATTTAATTGAAATTGAAATTAGTTCTCATGTCACAAAAGATAACATTCCATGTGGATCAATATCTTATAGGAATGATCCGGTGATGTTATCGTCATCTTTATATAAGTAATGTCATTATATTCGCAGAAAAAACATGTAATATAATGAGGTAAAACTCATCGAACTTAACGAAAGGAGAAAATTAAACAATGGATGCAGTTCAAGTTCAAGAATCAACCAAAACTTTAAGCAGAGGCGGTAAAGTTGCATTAATTGCTGGTGCTAGTGTTCTCACATTAGGATTAGTCTATGGTGTTATCGTTATCGTCAAACATGCTAAAGCAAAACGTGGCGATTCTAAAGAAGAAACAAGTTCAGAAGCAAAATAATTAATCTAAATAGATTAAGTTCATGAACTAAGCAAAAAGAAGGCTGTTAGATGTTAAACATTCTAACGGTTTTCTTTTTTATTTTTAGAAAGGAAATATGTACATGGAAGATTTAAAAGGTAATCCAGATATGCCAAATAAATCGAGCATTATAAAACCTGTAACGACTAATGTTATAGCTAAAAAAGATTCTGATGCTAAACGTTTTGGAAAAAAGTTTTTTTCGGAAGATGCTAAAACTGTTGCTAGTCATGTTACTGAATCAGTACTCATACCAAGTATTCAAAAATTAATTAGTGATATGGTAAAAAGCGGTATTGATTGGTTAATATATGGATCAAAAGGATCTGCTCAAAGAACAACATTTGGCAACATATCATATGGTAGTTATTATGGAAGAAATGGAATGGTTAATCCAAGTCCATCTTTAGGCAACCCTATGATATCAACACCAAAGCCAACACTTTATACAGTAAATGAATATGTTATACCAGATAGAGGTGATGCAGAAGAAATTTTGATACGCATGAAAGAAGCTATTTCTATGTATGGAATGGTTAGCGTTAGAGATTTCTATGACTCTGTTGGTGTTCATGCAAATTTCACTGATCAAAAATGGGGTTGGTTTAATTTAGACTCAGCTTATATTGATAGAGTTAATGATGGATATTCTATAAGATTCCCAAAAGTTCAACCTATAGAAAAATAAGGTAATCGTATGGAAAAAAATAAAATACTACTATCAGATGCATTAAATGCATATCAATCATTTAAACAATTAGCGGAGTTACAATATAATAATTTTGAAACAGCGTATAAAATAGCGAATGCTTATAAAGATTTGAGAGATAAAGTTGAGTTTTATTCTTCTCAAGAAAGAAAATTAATGGAAGCATACGCTAAAAAAGATAGCGATGGAAAAGTTATTATAAGAGATGGCAATGTCATCGATTTCGAAACACCTGAATTAAGCATGCAATATAGGCGAGATGTTTATAATTTACAAAACACAGAAGTAGAAATATTTGATACAATAGTAGTCAATGTTTCTGATGTTAAAGATAATTTAAACTGTTTCACACCTATTCAATTAATATCGTTAGAAAAATTAATAAAATTTAAATACAAGGAGGATGATTAATATGAATTTATCATTATTAGTCAATAAAGTTGGATTTTGGGGAAGAAAACATAGTCCAGAATTATTAATTTCTTGTGGTATAGTATTAGCAGCAGCATCAATTGTATCATCAGTGATTGCAACTAGAAAATTAGATAAAACAGTTGCTCCTTTTAATGTTAAAATTGATGAAATTAAGAAAAATATGAATGACGAAAACGGAATTCAAAACAAAACTGTTGATATTAAAATATGCAAGAAAGAATTAACTAAAACTTATTTAAAAGCTGGTTTAAAAGTAGGTGCTTTATACGCGCCATCGTTATTATTATTTGGAGCTTCGGTATCTTGTATATTAGGTTCTCATAATATAATGAAATCAAGAAACTTAGCATTAACAGCAGCTTGCGCAACATTGGACAAAAGCTATAAAGAATATCGTAAAAGAGTTAAAGATAAAATAGGCGAAGAAGCTGAAGAAAAACTTTATAAAGATATTCATAAAGACGAAATAGAAGTTGTCGATCCTAAAACAGGCGAAGTTATTAAAAAGAAAGCAAACGTTCCTCACGTTAAAGAAGATCATGATTGGAATGTTATGTATGATTGCGGAAATAACTGTTGGGGCAGAGATGCTTTACAAAATTTTGATTGGTTAATGATGCAACAAACATATTTAACAGAAAAATTAAGACGTAGAGGATATTTATTCTTGCATGAAGTTTATGATACTTTAGGATGCACCACAGCACAATTAGGTGCCAAAAAAGCAAGAGCTTCTAGAATATTAGGATGGATTTATGATCCTAGTAATCCTAATAGAAACTGTTATGTTAGCTTTGGTTTAACACAACCTGGCACATTGATTCCATTACCAGAAGTTGCTGAACAAATTCAAAGAAATGAACCAGCGTTTTTCTTAACATTAAATCCAGATGGTGATATCTTATCTGGCGAAAATGGAAAAGAAACCTATATGAAATTTGCTAAGGAGTGGGCTTAATATGAACGGAAGATATGTTGTATTAAGCTCGCTTCTTGTTGTAGCAGCAGCTGGCTTAGGATCATTATGCGGATATCATTATGGTAAAAATAAATACCTAACTATGGCTGATAGAGAAATTGAATCAGTAAAGAAAGCATACGAAAAGCATTTTAAAAATCCACAAAATAAATCTGTTGAAAAAGATGCTCCAGTTGATTTATTACCAAATACAAACAATGATAACTTAGCAGATCCATACGTTAATAAAGAAAAAAATTCTGAAGCCATGGTAAAATATAAAAATTATGCTGGTTTATATGGAAATAATGGTGAAGTAGTTACTCCTAATAGAAGTATCGACGAACCTGTAAAACATAAGAAACCTATAATTAAAAAAAATAACATTCATGTAATAAGTCCGGAAGAATATCGTGATTTCGAAGGCGAGATTATAACTTTAATCTATTATTCGGATAAAGTATTATCAGATGGTGACGGAAATGTAATTCATAATATTAATGAAGTTATAGGACCTGAAGCATTATCGACTTTCGGCAGATATGAAGATGATTGTGTCTACGTTAAAGATGACGAGAAAAACATTGTTTATGAAATCATCTGGGATAACAAATCATATGTAGCTGCTCACGCCAACGATTAATTAATAAACATGAATGAAATAAATTTGAACGAATTATATTATAAATGGATTTGTTCAATGATATTTCCGGAAGACTTAAGAAATAAATATTCAAATGTCTTACACTTATTACATAGCATAAATTTCCAATATATAAGACCATTGGATGAAAATCGTTTAAAAGATGGCATTAACTTGCGATATCATTTTAGTTGTGGTTGTAAAATACCATATAATATAGTATATGCAAATTTTAATAATAATACATGCAGTATGTTAGAAATGATGGCAAGTTTGGCCAAAAGATGTGAAGACGACATTATGTCTGATTACAAATATGGCGATAGAACATCTGAATGGTTTTACATGATGTTCTGTAATTTGGGATTAGACAAATATGATAATGATCGTTGGAATTGTTACTTTTCTGAAGCTGAAATCACTGATATATTATATAGGTTTATGGATATAGGATATAATAGTGATGGAAGTAATGGAAATTTATTCATAACAAACAATCCTAATATAGATTTAAGAAATATGCAGATTTGGGATCAAATGTGTTTATGCATGAATCAAATATTAGGATATTGAGGAGGATTATATTTAACATGTTAATAGGATTATTATTTTTAAAGCGTCCTCTTTTAACACTTGTATCCACTGGTTTAATAGTAGATACCATTCTTGCTTTAGCTATACTTAAAAAGCTTGGTGTTGAAAATATATTGCCAGAAGGTGTTAAATTTGGGTTTTATAAAACTGATAAAAAGAAAGGATAAACGATATCATGGTAGACTTTTTAAGAATAGCAACTAGGTCTACAAAAAGAGGTATCATGGAAGTTTATCCTAAATTTATTGTTGGTAAATCCTCCGATTTAATGATTCGAGGAGGAGACTTCTACGCAATTTGGTTAGAGGATGTTGGGTTATGGTCTACTGATGAACAAGATGTTATTAAATTAATAGACCGTGAACTTGATAATTATGTTAAAGAAAATAAAAATAGATTTAATGATACTATGTATGTTAGATATATGTGGGATTCTGAATCTGGAATTATTGATTCTTGGCATAAATATGTAACCAAACAAATGCGTGATAATTATCATACATTAAATGAGAATTTAGTATTTTCTAATCAAGAAAGTTCTAAGGAACAATATGCAAGCAAACGTTTGAATTATCCATTAGCCGAAGGTGATATATCGGCATGGGACGAACTTATGTCAGTGCTATATGCTCCTGAAGAACGACATAAAATAGAATGGGCTATAGGCTCTGTTGTTAATGGAGCATCTAAAAGTATTGAAAAGTTTTTAGTATTTTATGGCGCTCCTGGAACTGGTAAAAGTACAGTACTTAAAATAATAGAAAAGATGTTTAAAGGCTATTATACAGTATTTGATGCTAAGTCTTTAGGATCTTCTAATGATAGTTTTGCTCTTGAAGCATTTAAGAATAATCCATTGGTTGCTATACAACATGATGGTGACTTATCAAAAATAGAAGATAACACAAGACTTAATTCATTAACTTCTCATGAAACAATGAATGTTAACGAAAAGCATAAAAACTTATATAAAATGGCTATTATATCTATGTTATTCATGGGTACTAATAAACCAGTTAAGATAACAGATGCTAAATCGGGTATTATACGTCGTTTAATTGATGTTCGACCGACAGGTGAAAAAATACCTTTACCATTATATAATAAATTAAATGCTGAAATTAAAAATGAACTCGGGGCTATTGCTTGGCATTGTAAACAAGTGTTTGAGTCCGATCCAGTATATTATGACGATTATAAGCCTACATTAATGATGGGTGAATCAAACGACTTCTATAACTTTGTATTGGATAGTTATATGGTCTTTAGCAGAGAAGATGGTACTACATTGAAAGCTGCTTGGGAAATGTACAAACAATACTGTGAAGAAGCTAAGGTTCCTTACCCATTCTCGATGCGAGTATTTAAGTCTGAATTAATGAACTACTTTAAGAAATATGAAGAACGTGTTCGAATTAATGAGGACTGGGTTCGTTCATATTACTCTGGATTTAGAAAGAGCATATTTAAAAAAGAAAATCTCGAAGATATAAAACAAAAATCGACATCGTCAGATGTGCAATTGAAAACTTGGATTGATTTTCAAATACAGCAGTCTAATTTTGACAGTTATTGTTCGCAATGTCCTGCTCAATATGGTAATGCAGATGAATTGCCTCGAAAAAAGTGGGATGATGTTAAAACAGTATTAGAAGATATTAATACATCAAGATTACATTATGTAAAACTTAATGATATCAATCATATCGTTATCGATTTTGATTTAAAAGGACCAGACGGAACTAAGAGTTTTGAAAGGAACTTAGAAGAGGCTAGCAAGTGGCCTAAAACCTATGCCGAACTTAGTAAGTCTGGTAAAGGAATACACTTGCATTATATTTATGACGGTGATGCAGAATCTTTAAACAGATTGTATGCAGACGATATAGAGGTTAAGGTATTTACTGGTAATAGTGCTCTTAGAAGAAAATTAACTAAGTGTAATGCAGAAACTATAAATCATTTGCCAGAAGAGTATTTACCTAAACGAAAGGAGCGTTCCGTGATAAATTTTGAAAGTTTACAAAACGAAAAAGCATTACGAACATTCATCAAAAAGAATTTAAATAAAGAGTATCATGCAGCGACTAAACCTTCTATAGATTTTATTTATAAAGGATTAGAGGATGCTTATAATTCTGGAATGAAATATGATGTACGAGATTTATATAATAGTGTGTTATGCTTCGCAGCTAGTTCAACAAACAATGCTGAATATTGTATAAAAATAGTAGAGAAAATGCATTTCAATTCCGATGAACCTTCTGATGCAGTTGTAGACGACAAAAAAGATATTGTATTCTATGATGTTGAAACATTCCCTAATTTATTCCTGGTTAACTGGAAAAAAATAGGAAAGCATAATAGAGTAAATAGAATGATAAATCCAACACCAAAAGAGATAGCTTCTTTAATGAACAATCGTCTTATTGGATTTAACTGTCGTCGATATGATAATCATATGCTGTATGGATGTTTGATTGGTTATTCAAATATAGACTTATTTAATTTATCCCAAAAAATAATTATTAGTAAGACTAGAATGAATGACGGACATTTCCAAGAAGCATATAATGTTAGTTATACAGATATTTATGATTATGCAGAAAATAAACAATCTTTAAAAAAATGGGAAATTGAATTGGGTTTACACCACCAAGAATTAGGATTACCTTGGGATAAACCAGTTCCTGAAAATTTATGGCAATCAGTTGCTGAATATTGTGATAATGATGTTATATCAACAGAAGCTGTTTGGAATGCAACACAAAAAGACTTTAAAGCTAGACAGATATTAGTTAGCATAGCTAATATGTTCTGTACATCTGAGTTGTCCACAGTTAATGATACAACAAATACGTTAACCAGACGAATAGTATTTAGGAATGATAAGAAACCTCAAAGTCAATTCATTTATACTGATTTAGCAACTGGCGAAAGATCAGATGGTAGTATAGATCCTTGTCATTTCCCAGGTTATGTATTCTCTAATGGTAAAAGTTACTATTTAGATGAAGAAATAGGTGAAGGCGGATACGTGTGGGCAAATCCTGGTATGTTTAAAAATGTTAAAACTTTGGATGTTGCTTCTATGCACCCGCATACAATGATAGCTTTAAAATTATTTGGCGAGACGTATACTAAATGTCTAGAAGAACTTGTAGAGTTACGTGTCGATGTAAAACATAAAGATTGGGATTCTGCTAAAAAGAGATTTGGTGGCATATTGGCCACTTTTATAGACGAGCTATTAAAGTCTGGTGACGTTGATATTGCTGGTCCTTTAAAGATTGCCATCAACTCTATATATGGATTAACTTCAGCACATTTTAACAATGCATTTAGAGATCCTAGAAATGCTGACAATATTGTAGCAAAACGTGGTGCTTTATTCATGTGTATGTTAAAGCATGAAGTGCAAGCAATGGGAGCTGAAGTAGTACATATTAAAACAGATTCAATAAAGATATCCAACTTATCTAAAGAGATTGAAGAATACATCATAAAACGTGGTAAGGAATTCGGCTATACATTTGAAGTCGAATCTATATATGAAAAGTTCTGCCTTATAAACGATGCTGTATATGTAGCATTACGTGATAAGAAAGATCCGGATTGGATTAAAGAATGCAAAGAAGCTAAAGAGAATGGTCTACCAGAGCCTACCAGATGGACGGCAACTGGTGTTACATTCCAAGTACCATATGTATTCAAGAAATGTTTCAGTCATGAACCTATAGATTTCAAAGATCTATGCGAAACAAAAGAAGTTAAATCTGTTATGTATTTAGATATGAACGAATCTATTGATACTACAGACAAGGCTATATATGAGAGATTGAAAGAAATTAGAGCCAAGGCACTTGCTGGCAAAAAGTTAACAGGACCCGAATCTAAATTACTTAATAGCGAAGTATATTCCGAAATATCTGACGAAGAACTAGCTAGCAAATTAGCCTCATATCATAGATATCAATTCATAGGACGTGTTGGTTTGTTTACCCCAATCAAGCCTGGATGCGGTGGTGGCGAATTGGTTCGGGAGCAAATGAAAGCTGACGGATCAATTGGCTTTGATGCTGTCGTTGGCACAAAAGGCTATCGTTGGTTGGAGTCCGAAGAGGTCATAAAAAACAAAAAACAACGAGATGTTGATCTAAGTTACTATGACAACTTAGTCAACTCTGCAATTGATACTATATCAAAATATGGCGATTACGAGTGGTTTGTTAGCGAAGACTAGCAACCCTCGGAAAGCCTATTTCACACAATTAATTTAAAAGGAGTATTCATTTAAACATTATGAACAAATTAGTTGAAACAGCACTTGCTAGAGTGCAAAACACAAAATGGTCTTTTGACCGCGGTGTTCTTGAAATTAGAGAAGCCGTATTAATTTTCACAAACTTTGCTGGTCAAGCAAATAGATTTGGAAACACTACAAAATACTTCAATGTTGTGTTACCAGCAGATTTAAAAGAATTCTTAGAGGAATGCCAATTAAGAGACAAATCAATCCACGTCAATATCCATAAGTATCCACAAATGGCAGAAGGAACTGATGAGGATCCATGTGTTTATTACATTAACGTTAAAGTTGGCATGAATTCTGAATTCCCACCAATGGTTAAATTATATGTTAATTTACAAACAACTAATCCAGAAACAGGCGATATCGAAAACAAGAGAAGTAGTGTTAGCTTAGAAGATGCTACAATTGGATGTTTAGATAGAATCGACATGGATAGAGCCGACTGTAAATTAAATTTAAAAGAATCTAAAGCCAGCCCAGGACATGCCGTATTCTATTTAAGACAATTAAATGTCATTCAAACAAAAGTTCCTGAATTCGGTGGCGCCTACGAAGACTGGGACGAACCAATCGACGAATCTTCTTTACCGCCACAAGATTAATATGAATGGCTGTTATTAATTTATCAGTAGAGCAAGAAGACGCCATATCTCGTTTGAGAAGTGGGTGTATATTAAGAGGCGGTGTCGGTTCTGGAAAATCTAGGACCGCACTCGCTTATTATTATGTTAAATATGGCGGAGTAATTAATTCTGATAAATATATAAAGATGATAAACCCGCCAAATTTATATATAATAACAACCGCTAAAAAACGTGATGATTTGGAATGGGAAGGTGAATTAATTAACTTTCATTTATCATCAATGCAACAAATGCCTTATTATAAAAATTTAAAAATAACAATTGACTCTTGGAACAATATTGAAAAATATAGAGATGTTAAAAATTCGTTTTTTATATTTGATGAACAAAGGCTTGTTGGATATGGTAAATGGGTTAAAACCTTTCTTCACATTTCTAAAACAAACAAATGGATATTATTAACAGCAACACCTGGAGATACATGGCATGATTATATACCAGTATTCATAGCAAATGGTTTTTATAGAAACAAAACTGATTTTGAAAAACAACATTGCGTATGGTCCAGGTTTACTAATTATCCAAAAATAGAAAAATATATCGATCAAGGACGATTATTGAAATATAGAAACTTAATAACCGTTGAAATTAATTATGAAAAACCAACAATATCACACTATTTTGATATACAATGCGATTATGACAAAGATGTATATGATTTTGTATCAAAAAATAGATGGAATATATTTGAGAAAAAACCTATTGAAAATGCAGGAGAATACTGTTTGGTTTTAAGAAAAATAGTTAACTCCAGTGTGGATAGACAATACAAATTATTAGATATTGTTAAAGAAAAAAAGAAAGTTATTATTTTCTACAATCATGATTATGAACTTGATATATTAAGAAAATTATTCGATGGTTACTATCCTTATGCTGAATGGAACGGTCATAAACATCAGCAAATATTGGATAGTGATCATTGGGTGTATTTAGTTCAATATAATGCTGGCGCTGAAGGATGGAATTGTACGACTACAGATACTATGGTATTTTATAGTCAGTCATATTCCTACAAGCAAATGGTTCAAGCAGCTGGTAGAATAGATAGACGAAATACACCATTTCATGACCTTTATTACTATAGCATGAAATCATCTAGTAAAATCGACTTAGCTATTTCTAAAACATTAAGACGTAAAAAGAAATTTTCCGAAAAAGGTTTTGCTCCAGATTTTAATAATGAAGCAAACAAACACGGTGCGATTCAGCTTGATTTATTTAATATAGAGCCGCATTCAGATTTCGTAGATAATTTCAATAATAATGTTAGAAGTCATGCAGGGAGACGAATAGAAGATTATTGCGATGAGTATAATAGTTGGGAAGACCCAGAAAGAAGAAATAAATAAAATGAAAAAATTTAATTTTAAACCTATGGAAGTTTTAGGTAAAACAAAAGATGCTGTTGTTAATGCAAGCATCATTTCTTTAGGACTTGTTGTCGTTGCTATGTCCGCATGTATTGTTAAAGTTTCTGTTAGAAAATTATTTTCAAAACGTGCAAAACAAGTAACCAAAGTTTATGTTCCGATTTACGTTTCACGCGATGAAATAAAAAATAATATCGACGATAGAGTCGAATCAAAGAAAGGTCGTAAATAATCATGGGTAAAATTGTTAAATGCTTAGAAGCAACTAGCAATGTGACTAGTCTTATTTCATCAATTTGTTGTTCAACAGCGATTGTCATTTTATCCGTTAAAGTAATTAAAACTTTATTAAACGACAAACAACCTAAAAAGAAAACTAAGGCTAAACCAGCTGCTAAAAAAGAAAGTTCTGATGCTAAAAAAGAAGATAAACCAGCATCCGAACCATCTAAGTAAGACATCCATTTCACAAAATTTCTAAATACGTGTTTGCTGGAAGACATTTTATAAATCTCCTATAAAGTCCTTTTTATAATAACTATTCTTTCATTCCAAAACAATTGCAAAAAAACTATATAAGTATTTAGAAATCGCATTCTAGCAAACGACAGTCCGATATAGCTGGATGATTGTTCATTGTCATCGAAAAAAGTATATCTCTCTTAACAAATATCCGTCATATATTATTACATTAAGGAGGAACGTTATGTACAAGACATTAAAAGATTATTTAGATATTCTTGTTTTAAAAGGATATATAAATGATACAATTAACACAATTGAATTAAATTACAATACAACTGCTGAATCAAAAGATAAGGTTGTTCTTATTCTTCAAAATATTTCAGTGAATAAAAGAAAAAAGATTGCTAATTATGAATGCTATTATTTAAACAATCAATCTTGCCCATCATATTTACTATATATGCCTATTAATAGTGCAGAATTATATTTTACTAAATTAGATAAGAACTATAAATATAAATCGTTTTTCAATTCAGACAAAGATGAATACGTTAAAAAATTAAAAATTAAATTTCCTGAACTAAAATTAATGGAAGTAGATAAATATACTAGTGGCGGTATTACTCCATCAGTACAATGGATTAACGAAGAAATGCTTTGTTCTTTAGAATCATATAAAGATGGAAAATTCTATACCTATGGATCATACTGTATGTATGGTAAAAAGATATATAAATGTATATCTAAAACTCGTATTAAAGGAAACTTTGATCGTTCACAATGGAAAGAATCTCCGCTAGTGAAATGTATTATACGTATGCATGCATCTTATCTTCCAATATCATATTTAAATAATGAAATTCGAGATTTCTTCATATTTAATCCGGCAACATATGATTCATTAATGACATTAGGTAATAGTGTTATAAGTTATAATAACTTTGAAAATTTAATGGATTATATTTCTGAAAATAGAAATGCTTTATATAAATCATATAAGTATAAACGAGGTTCTGGAACTAAATCCAACGATCATGAATTAGCTTGTCGTATGATAGAAAAAGCATTAAATATGCCTGCTAATAGTATAACAGTTAAAGAAACAAATATAAGTGATGTTACTAAATATTATGTTGTCGAAACTGTCGGAAAAATACATTCATAAATCCTTGTCAAAAATGTGACAAAAACCGTTTTGTGTCAAAAATATTGCCCACTTTGACTAAAAAAATTTTCAAAAAATCTTAAGAGTAGGCGAAAAAATTGACATATGTCAAAAATGTGACACTTTTTTTGACAAGAAAAATTTAAGAAAAAACACTAAAAAACACCCAAAAATGGCTAAAAATGCCCGAAAATAGGCTAAAAACCATGTAAGGTTACGTAAAAATTGATGTTTTGTGTCAAATGTCAAAAATATTTCTATTTTTTATTAAAAAAAATTTTTTTGAAAAAGTAAAATATATAAGAAATTTTTGACAAATGACAAGAAAGTATATTTTAGTGTGTTTTTATTGCAATTAGAAAGAAGGTTTATATGCAATCAAATAATCAAGAAAATCTTGGAACAGTGCAAATATTACGTGGTTTAATGGCGATATTTGTATTACTTGGAATATTAGCTATAATAGCTTTGCCGGTATATCTTTTAATAATGACAGCTATCATTAGAGATAGTATTCCAGCCGAATTTGTTATTGCAAATGTCGTAATCGGTTCAGTATCATTATTTGGAATGTCATTAGTACTTCTGATGAAAGCATTCAGAATGTAACACATCAAATGGAAGGAAAACCAATCAAACCTACTTTCACAAAACTGTTGACGCATATTATTTGAAAGCAAGAGGTCTGGTATAGCCTACTATGTTGTTTTTGGGTGGCTCCTTAAACATAGCGATAAAAGTATACTATGGTTTCGCAAATAATTCATATTATATAATGGAGAGAATCTCCAATCTAAAGTAAGAACATAATGCAATACACTTTATGTGTGGTAGCGTTGTTAGTATGAAATAGGATAGCAACCCTGCAAAATATGCAGATGCTATTATTTTTTACATGAAATGTAATTCGCAAAAAAAACATAGTGTTTTATGGAAGGAAAAGAATAAAATGTCCATTTCCTTTTATTTTTTTTACAGGAGACTAAATATGAAGAACGAAAACGTATTCCAAGCTAGTTTGATACGAACCATTAAAAATCTATTGCCTGGATGTATAGTTCTTAAATTAGATCCTAATTATATTCAAGGCATTCCAGATTTATTAATTTTACATGGTATCACTTGGGCCGCATTAGAATGTAAGAAAACTGAAAAAGCATCTCACAGACCCAACCAAGATTATTATGTTAAAAGAATGAACAAAATGTCTTTTGCTAGTTTTGTATATCCAGAGAATGCGCAGCAAGTTCTTTCGGATATGGTTTCTTATTTTAATTATATAAATTCTCTTGATTTTAACATCGATCAATTTAATGAATGGAAATCTGGTCAAGAAAATATTCAAGCTTTGATGAATACATATAATTATAGAGAAACAGCAATAACAGCATAAAAGCGAGGAGGAACATTTATTATGAAATGGAATAACCATAAAGAATTAGAAGGCAAACATGCATTTATGGGTGCTAGCAATTATCATTGGGTTAATTATGATGATGCTACTTTTGAAGCGAGATATTACTCACAATTTTCTCAAGCAATAGGTACAGCCATACATCAATTAGCACATGATTGTATTGTTAGCGGAACAAAATTAAACAAACATGATGTTCATTTAATAGAAATGACATTATATAAAGCTTACATACCTAGAAATGCTTATGATCCAGCTTTGATATTAGAAAACTTAATACCTTTTGTAAATGATGCTATTGGGTTTCACATGTCATCGGAGATATTATTATTCTATAGTATGTATTGTTTTGGCACTGCAGATGCTATTGGTTATTACGAAAAAGATAAAATTTTAAGAATTCATGATTATAAGAATGGTGTTAATCAAGCTGATATAAGACAATTATATATTTATGCAGCACTATTTTGTTTAGAATATCATGTAAATCCTTATAAATTAAATAAAATAGAATTGCGTATATATCAAAATTTGGAAGTTTTAATAGATACTCCAGATGCTGATATAATACAATATTATATGGATAAAATTCAAAATAGAGTTGAATTAATCGGAATGTTTCTAGAAAGGGATGGTAAATAGTATGGATAAAGCAAAATTTATCAACGAAAAAATTAACAAAGATTTTTATGGCTATTTGCCAAAAACTTACCAAGAAAAATTAGATAATATTATTTTACAACATGGATGTGACGACGATTTTTTATCAAAATGGAATATGTATAAAGACCATGTGCTATCAGTTAATATTGAAGCAGTAAAAGATCCAAGCGAAATATTTGAAAATGAAAATGTAACGCATTCTTTGGTAATGGAAGAGTTTACGATTGATGAATTAATGGAAATGTGTAAACAAGAAATAACCAGATACAATTATTTTGAAAATCAATTAGCGCATGAAGGTGTTGCTCATGATGAAAATCCACCAGGAAGAGGTTCTGGTAGATATCCATTTGGATCTGGGAAGAATCCATATCAACACACAACCGTTGGTGATTTCAATGCATATGTAAATCAAATGATGAAAAAAGGATTAACTGAAGTTGAAATTGCTGAAGGTTTAAATATATCAACTACTACTTTAAGAAATATTAAAAGAATTGATAAAAATAAATTCAGAAGAGCTATAGTTGAATATGCAAAAAAGAGAGACTCTGAAGGGGTTTCGAGAGAGCAAATTGCCGCAGAGATTCGTGAAAAATTTCATACTGATAAATATAAAGGAGAGTCTTCTGTAAGATCTTTATTAAATGAAGATTCTGAAAGAAAGATGGACATTTCGTTAAAAACAGCTGATGAACTTAAAAGAATATTAGATGAACAACCAGGCGGAATGCTAGAAGTTGGTCTTGGCGTTGAAGCTGAAATAGGAATTACAAGAGGTAAATTAGATGAAGCTTTGAAATCATTAGAACTTGATGGATATAACATTTATACAAGAAGGGTTCCTCAAGCAACAAATAAAGGTAAATTGACAACATTAAAAATATTGGCAAAGCCTGATGTTGAATGGAAAGAAGTTTATCAATCTGACAAAATAGGACATTTGAGTGAATACACAAGTCCTGATAATGGTGATCATATATTCAAATATAAATATCCAGAATCAATGGACTCCTCAAGATTAATGGTTAGATTCGCTGAAGATGGCGGAACTGCTAAAGATGGTCTAGTTGAAATTAGAAGAAACGTTAAAGATTTATCGCTAGGTGAATCAAATTACGCGCAAGTTAGAATTTTAGTCGATGATAAATATTACATTAAAGGCATGGCCGTTTATGGAAACGATAATGATTTCCCAGATGGTGTCGATGTTATATTCAATAGTAATAAACCACGATCCAAAGGTAAACTTGGCGCATTAAAATCCGTTGATGAAAATTTAAAGAAAGATCCTAATAATCCATTCGGTTCATCAATTAAATCTGGAATTAATTATCCAGACAACTATATTCATGGTGGACAAAGTTATTATTTAGATGATAATGGTGAATATAAATTATCATTAATTAATAAAAGATCTGATGAAGGAGATTGGGGCGAATGGTCAAAAGAATTGCCATCACAAATGTTATCTAAACAACCTCAAAAAACTATTGAGCGTCAATTAAATTTAGCAAAAGCTTCTAAAGAAGAAGAATACGAAGAAATATTGGAAGTTACCCACCCTACAATTAGAAAGCAATTATTACAAGAATTTGCTGATAAATGCGATAGAGCTGCTGTAGATTTAAAAGCCGCACCATTCCCAGAACAAAAATATCAAGTTATATTACCTTTGAAAACAATAAAAGATGATGAATGCTATGCACCAAACTATGCAGATGGCCAGGAATTAGCTTTAATTCGATATCCACATGGTGGAACGTTTGAAATACCAATTGTTAAAGTTAATAATAGAAATAAAGAAGGTATTGAAACAATTACACCAAGTGCAGCAGATGCTGTTGGTATAAATGCCAACACAGCTCACAGATTATCTGGAGCAGATTTTGATGGCGATACTGTAATGGTTATACCATTAAAACCAGAATCTTTTAAAATTCAAACACATGATGAATTAGAAGGTCTTAAGAATTTTGATCCATCCGTTGAATATGGTCCTGATCCAGACATGCCAATAGAAACAGATTCCGATGGAAATGAATATGCTTATAGAAATGGAATAAAATATAGAGTAATGTCTGAAGGCTATAAGCAAAGACAAATGGGAATTGTATCTAATTTAATTACTGATATGACATTGGCTGGAGCACCTGATGATGAATTAGCTGCTGCTGTTAGACATTCGATGGTTGTCATTGATGCTGCTAAGCATAAATTGGATTATCGTGCAAGTGCTGAAGCAAATAATATTTCAGCATTACATAAAAAATATCAATCTCGAATAGATCCAGTTACTGGTAGAGAAAAACAAGGTGCTGCTACTATCATATCGAGAGCAAGTGGACCAAAAGATATACCAGAAAGAAAAGAAGGTGCTTATGTAGCAAAAGATACTGGAAATATTTTAACATTAATTGATGAAGAGAAAAAACTATATATCGATGAAAAAACTGGTCAAGTTTATACTCAAAAAGAAAAACTGACTAGAAGAATAGATCCAGTTACTGGTAAGAAATTATATAGAAATACAAATAATGTGTTTTATGTTGTTGAGTACAAAGATTCATCTGGTAAAAAACAAAAAGCTAGGATTGTTGAAAAAGATGGCGAAATGTTTTATAAAAATAAAGAAACCGATGAATATACTAAAGTATCAACAGAAAAAGTAATTAAAAAAGATGTCATGATTAAATCAACTCAAATGGCTGAAGTAGATGATGCGTTTGAATTATCTTCTGGAAAACCACAAGAAGTTGCCTATGCGTTATATGCGAATAAAATGAAATCAATGGCAAATGAAGCTAGAAAAGAAATGTTGATGACCAAAGATAATCCTTATTCTCCATCAGCTGCAAAAGTTTACAAAAAAGAAGTTGATGAACTAAACTATGAGTACAATGAGGCCCTCAAAAATAAACCAAAAGAAAAGCATGCCCAGTTAATAGCAGATAGTCTATTAAAAGAGTATATGAAAGAGGACCCTCATATGGATGAGGAACATAAAACTAGACTTGCGACGAGATTACTCAACGAGGCTAGGGAGAATGTAGGAGCCCATAGAAGAGAAATATTATTAACTGATAAACAATGGGCTGCTATACAAGCGGGTGCTATATCTGCAAGTCGTTTAAAAGAGATCTTTAAAATGGTTAATAAAGAACGATTGAGACAACTAGCTACCCCATATAAAACAAAAGACAGTCTTAGTAAAGCTCAAATATCTAGATTGAAAACTCTTTCTAAAAAAGGGTATACAAATCAAGAAATTGCCAAAGTTTTAGGCATTTCATCTTCTACAGTTAATAAATACTTATTGGGAAAGGAGGATTAAGATTGTGGTTAACTATAGAGTAACAACAGTTGATAATCCTTATGATCCTTGGACTCAATGGGATGATTGGTATTTTTATGATTTATCAAAAGGTTATTCAACTTGTGAAAGATTAGCAAGATTATCTGGAAACTTAGAACATTTACCTGAAGAATTCAGTGATAGTGAAATTAATTCAGCAATCGAACAATTACTTTTCGAAGGTGCTTTTGATAAAAATGGAAATTTTGTTGAATACAAAAAAGTTAAAAATCCAAAAATAAAAGACTAATCAACAATCAAACTGTATTTAATTATTATTTTATAGGGATTTATATGTACACACATACGTATATACATCCCTGGAAGCGTGAATGAAGCCACTAGGGAGGGGGTCCTCAAAAAAGACACCCCCTAGGGCAT